>CENP01046344.1_pt1 | contig 150710 bp, 143 predicted proteins | sample 361281 | NCBI WGS metagenome assembly CENP01 (sample SAMEA2591122, study PRJEB7988) | marine metagenome | biome: marine biome (ENVO:00000447); feature: deep chlorophyll maximum layer (ENVO:xxxxxxxx); material: saline water (ENVO:00002010), including plankton (ENVO:xxxxxxxx) | depth 70 m
GGGTCGACAACCCGATTTTGAGCTATCAGATAATGAAAGAACTTTGGACACTAAAAAAAAGAAAGTCATGACACGATCTCCTCGGTCGTTCAAAATTACCGAAAAAGACAAAATGGCCCATAAGGAGTTTTTGAGCAAATTAAAGTCACCGATTTGGTTTGATTAATCACTATAATTTTTTATGAGGCAGGAGAGCTGGCATCCTTATTTTGATTTTGTAAAATACGTTGTTGATAAAGTGATGCAAAATCAACCGGAGTTAGCATTAACGGAGCAAATCCACCATCACTAGTTACATCGGCAACAATTCGTCTCAAAAAAGGAAATAATATTAATGGGCAGTCAATTAACAAGACTGGTCCAATATTTTCAGCGGGTACATTTATTGTAAATATCCCAGCGTAAGATAGTTCACAGATATATGCCAATTTCTCTTTTACTTTAGCCTCTGCTCGAACTTTCAGTACAACCTCAAAAACGTTTTGATCCTTAGCGTCTCCTTGTACATCGATATCAACCTGTATATTTGGCATTTCAGATTGAAGCATATTAAAAACCTCAGGGGTGTTTGGAGCCTCAAATGAAAGATCCTTCGTATACTGACCATTGATCACGAGAGCAAGTGCCGGGGCCTCTTGTTCCAACTTATTATCTGAGTTTTCTGCAAAACGTTCACCTTCAACATCACTTTCTTGACTCTCATCAACCATATCGTTCCCTTAAGTATATTCTTTATTTTAAAGTTTTATTATTATTAGAAATATTCGGAGCTCTAACCTCTTCGAACTCCCCATCTATCGTTTTATCATATGTATTCGCTGTATTTATATTATTGTTTTTCATATAACCATCTAAGTTTATATTCGCAACCAATGATTTAAAGATAACAGCCTTAAATAAGTTTCTAACGCCTCGAAAAAATAATAGAAATCCAAACAGGTCAGTTACAAAACCCGGTAATAATAATAAAGTAGCAGATATAATCAAAAACGTGCCATCATAGATTTCCGCAATAGGCATATTATTTGATCTAAGTTGTTCTTGAGCTTTGTAAAAGGTTTGTAACCCTTTTTTCTTAATAATAGTTATACCGATGAATGCAGTAGTAATTATTATAGAAATAAGCTGCCAAAGTGTAAAAAAATCGCCTAGTAAAATAAATACTACTATTTCAATTATAGGTATTAAAATAAATGTATAAAGAAGCAATCGAACCATGTCGTATCTTATTTCAATTTTATATTAATGTATATGGTTTAAAACCTATAGCCTTGTGCTATTGTTTTAAAATGATTATCTAACTATATAAGCACACGGTTAGAATATATAGAATGCATGAGGGTATGGGCAATTTTTTATAAGATTTATTTAAATTGTTAAGAATTAGAGGCTAATTTTTTAGGATGAGTAGCTATGGGTGATAACGTTCAGTTTTTTGACATAATCTTATTTGGCATGATCGCAGCTTTTCTAATTTTACGCCTGAGGTCAGTTCTTGGTCGGCATAAGGATAATAAGACACAGAACAAAGGTGATGAAAAGGTGGTTACCGAAGCTCATAAAACCGAAAAGGATAATGTTATATCACTTCCCTCCACTGAGAAAAGCGATATAAAACAAAGTGAAAAAGTGTCGGACCCCGAAGACAAATTGCTCACCGATGTTATCAAACATATTCCAAATTTTGATAGGGTTGAGTTTTTGGTTGGTGCAAGAACTGCGTTTGAGATGATAGTTGAAGGTTTTGCGTCTGGCGATCGAGAACTGCTGGGCGATTTGCTAAACGAAGAGGTTTATGGAAATTTTGAACAATCTATAATCGATCGTGAAGCAAATTCTTATACTTTAGAGAACACCCTGATAAGGATTGTTGACTCTCAAATTATTGAAGGGTCCATTAATGGTGGCGATGCGCTTATTACAGTCAAATTGACATCTGAGCAAATAAATGTAACTCGAGATGAAGAGGGTAATACTGTAGATGGTGATCCCCAAAATATTACGACAATTATAGACATCTGGACGTTCGCGCGTGAAATAAATGCAGACGGTCCAAATTGGGAGTTAGTCGCCACACGAAGCCTAGAATAACAGTGCGCCGTATACTCTTATTGTTATTAGTTTTCTTAATCGTAGGCTGTAATCAATTGCCTAATTTTATCGATCGGGAACACCCATCTAAGGACCAACAGGTTATATTAAATGAATTGTCCAAAGACCAATCTATCAAATTTAAAAAAATCTCCTATAACGAGCTAGTTGGTTGGTCTAAAGATAAACATTCAAAAGCTTTAGTCACTTTTTTAAAAAGCTGCCTAAACATAAAACATAGGTCCCCTGAAACTGAGCTTGGAATCCGAGGTTTTGCTGGTCGCGTTAAAACGTACCAGAGAATTTGTAATAGGGCAAAAATGGTAAAACCAAAGATGAATCACAAGGCTTCAAAAACTTTTTTCGAAAATTGGTTTGAACCTTACAAGATTGAGAGTTTTAGCTCTGATTTTGGTTTGTTCACAGGTTATTATGAACCAGAATTAAATGGTTCGCGTGTTTTCTCAAAAAAATTTAAATTTCCCATTTACAAACGACCAAATGATTTAATCTCGAGTGACTTAGGTTTATTTAAACGAGAATGGAAAGGCCGTCAGGTTTCTGGACGATTAAAGGGTAATAAGATTGTCCCTTTTGCAACGCGGAAGTCTATAGAGATGGGAGCTTTGGCGGGAAGAGGATTAGAATTGCTATGGGTTGATAATGCAATTGATGTTTTTTTTCTTCATATACAAGGATCGGGTAGAATTCGGCTTGATACAGGAGAAATTATAAAAGTCGGTTTTTCAGGGCGTAACGGCCAACCGTATTTTGCGATAGGTCGTGAGTTGGTAAAAATGGGAGAGCTGACTAAATCCAATGTATCTATGCAAAAAATTAGGACATGGCTCGAGAGTAATCCCAATAAGGCAAGGGATTTAATGAATAAAAATAAGTCATATGTTTTTTTTCGAGAAATAAAAAATAAAAAAACGACTAAACATTCTGGCCTAGATGGGCCAATTGGAGCCGCTGGCATCCCCTTAACTGCTGGTAGAAGCCTTGCGATCGATAGAGCTTATTTTGCCATGGGATTATTGTTTTGGATAGATACCATGGACCCTTTGACAAAAAAGCCTTTACAAAAACTCATGGTTTCTCAAGACACGGGCGGCGCAATTGTCGGTCCAATAAGAGGTGATTATTTCTGGGGCTCTGGCAAGAAAGCATACGAAGCGGCCGGACTTATGAAAGAGAAAGGCAAACTTTTTATTTTGTTACCAAAAAATTAAATAAAGACATATAATATTAATAGTTGGTCATATTATTAGGCTTTTTGTTACATGAAGAAAAAGACAACGAACGCTTTTACTGTTAAAGACGCCTATTTATTGGAATGGGCTTTGAAAGATGTAGAGCCACTCCCAGGCCGCATTCTTCCGGGCTCAGCAGAAATATTGAAAAATGATGGTCTTATCGTTGCGAACCGTAGTAAAAAAAACCGTGTTTATATTCCAAACATAAAAACAAAAGGAACAAATAAACATATTAAATCTGATAGATCTTTATTACATGGCTCGTCTGCTGGTTTAGACAAACGTTTTGCTCAACGAATGAGACGAGGTAAACTGGAAATAGAGGCACGACTTGATCTACATGGCAGCAATCAATATGAAGCTTACCAACAATTAAAAAGTTTCATTTTTAGAGCACATAACCAACACAAAAGGCTTGTGCTAGTAATCACCGGAAAAGGAAACAAAAATTTTGATGACCCCATCAAAAAAGTTGGAATTCTGCGTGAGATGGTTCCCAAGTGGTTAAATGAGGACAGTATTCGAGATCGAATAATTCTATTCGATTATGCGACCCAAAAAGACGGGGGTTATGGGGCTCTGTATATTCTTCTGAAAAAAAATAGGTCTTAGAATGACCCCATTTGGAAATCATATCAGAAAATTAAGGCGAGAGAGAAAAATTACTCTTAAAAAGATGGCACTAGATCTTCAGGTATCACCTCCTTATCTCTCCGCCTTAGAGCATGGTAAAAGAGGTCGGCCCGGCCCAGGGTTTGTGATGCAAATCGCAAATTATTTTGAACTTATTTGGGATGAAGTCGATGAGATCAAAGAGTTGGCTAATTTGTCTCACCCACGTGTGCCCATTGAAACTGCTGGACTTCATTATAGGGCTACCCTATTGGCAAATTTAATGGCTCGCCATATTCACGAACTAAATGCGGAAAATATTGATGCTATGCTTAAAGAAATGGGTTTTGACGATACAATACTATAAAGTTTTACAATATAAATTTGGACAGGTCGCCACCTTTAACTAAACTGCTCACTCTGTCTGTTACCATTTGAGCATCAATTTCAATTGTCTCCCCACCACGGTCTGTTGCTGAGAAACTTATTTCCTCGAGAAGTTTTTCCATCACAGTATGAAGACGGCGGGCTCCTATATTTTCAACTACAGAGTTGATTTCTGCTGATAATTTTGCAATTTCTTGGATCGCGCTGTCATTGAAAGAGAGTTTTAGGCCTTCTGTATCCATTAACGCGACATACTGTTTAATTAGGCTAGCCTCTGGCTCGGTCAATATTTTAATAAAATCATTTTCAGTCAATGCCGTTAACTCTACTCTAATAGGAAGCCTACCTTGAAGTTCAGGCAAAAGATCCGATGGTTTAGCTAGGTGAAATGCACCAGAGGCGATAAATAGAACATGGTCTGTTTTAATTAGTCCGTGCTTTGTTGCAACAGTTGTTCCCTCAATTAAGGGCAATAAGTCCCTTTGAACGCCTTCTCGACTAACATCACCGCCTCTTGAGTCCGAGCGAGCCGTTATTTTGTCAAATTCATCAATAAAGACTATGCCATTATTTTCAACGTTGTTTTTTGCTTCCTTGGTTATAATATCTTCATCTAACAGCTTATCGCTCTCCTCTTTATTCAAAACATCAAAAGACTCAGCAACAGTCATCTTTTTTGGGCGCGCTTGTTGACCGAAAGCTTTTCCCATCATTTCATTGATGTTTAGCATACCCATTTGTGCACCCGGCATCCCTGGTATTTCAAACGTTGGCATACCTCCTGAATTATTCTCTACGACATCAATTTCTATTTCTTTTTCATCAAGCTGTCCCTCTCTTAACATTTTTCTAAATTTCTGGCGAGTATCTGCGCTAGAGGATTCTCCGACTAAAGCGTTTAAAACTCTCTCTTCGGCCAAAACAGATGCTTTTGCAACAACTTGTTTTCTAAGTCGTTCTCGAGTTTCATGAATTGCTGTATCCATAAGATCACGTATTATGGAGTCAACATCGCGTCCGACATAACCGACCTCCGTAAATTTCGTTGCTTCAAGCTTTATAAATGGCGCTTGTGCAAGTTTGGCCAAGCGGCGTGCAATTTCTGTTTTCCCAACGCCTGTCGGCCCCATCATCAAAATATTTTTGGGAACCACTTCTTCTTTAAGGTCATCAGTGAGCTGCTGTCGTCGCCAGCGATTTCTTAATGCGACCGCGACGGCACGTTTGGCTTCAGTTTGACCAATAATAAACCTGTCAAGTTCTGAAACAATTTCTCTAGGAGAGAAACTCGATGAAGCAGGCAAAGCCATTTTTGATTGGTTTTCATTCATTTGTTTTTTATCTTCTCAATAATTATATTTTTATTCGTGTAAACACATATGTCTGAAGCTATCTCAATGGCACGTTTTGCAATTTTTTCGGCAGTCATGTCATCACGATCGATCATTGCCCGTGCGGCAGATAACGCATAGTTACCTCCTGAGCCTATTCCAATCAGCCCGTCTTCTGGCTCTAGCACATCACCAGTTCCGGATACAATGAGTGAGACCGTTTCATCGGCTACCGCCATCATTGCCTCCAATTTTCTGAGATATCGATCCGTTCGCCAATCTTTGGCGAGTTCAACGCATGCGCGTGTTAATTGGCCAGGATGTTGGTCTAATTTAGCTTCAAGGCGCTCGAAAAGTGTAAAAGCATCGGCTGTTGCCCCCGCGAACCCTGAAATCACTAAACCTTTATGTAGTTGACGAACTTTCATGGCATTGGACTTGATAACTGTATCACCCATGCTTACTTGACCATCACCAGCGATAACAACATAGTCACCCTTCCTAACACAGAGAATTGTTGTTGCATGCCACTTTGAATGATTATCTTTGGTCATGTGTAAAACCTTTTATAAAACATTAACTACCTTGGATGTATGTTTAAAGTTAGTAATAGTCAATAAAGTGTTTACCCTCTTTTTGCTTAAACCCTAAATTAACTGGCAAAAATAGATGGTTACTGCTACAAAAAATATTTTACAATCTTTGGAGATCGAAGAATGGATCGGGTCAATCGGAAAGCTAGTATAGAAAGAAATACAAAGGAGACACAAATAAGTGTATTTATAAATTTGGATGGTACAGGGATTTGCGATGTTTCAACGGGTATAGGCTTTCTCGATCATATGTTAGAACAGTTTTCGCGGCATAGTTTAGTTGATCTTGAGGTTAAAGCCATTGGTGACCTGCATATTGACTTCCATCACACGACTGAGGATACAGGAATTGCAATTGGCCAAGCAGTAAAAAAAGCACTTGGGTCAAGAGTAGGAATTCGAAGATTTGGATCGGCGTTATGTCCTTTGGATGAAGCTTTGACGCGTGTTGTTGTGGACTGTTCCAACCGACCATACCTAATCTGGAAGGTTGAATTCTCTCACCCTAAATTGGGTGATTTTGACACTGAACTTTTTAGAGAGTGGTTTCAAGCCTTTGCACAGGCCGCAGGATTAACGCTGCATGTTGAGAATTTTTATGGTAAAAACAATCACCATATTATTGAGTCTACATATAAAGCTCTCGCTAAAGCTCTTCGAATGGCAATAGAGCTGGATGTCCGATCGTTAGCCAGTGTTCCATCAACAAAAGGAACATTGACCGACGATAAAATTAAGTAGTTATAATGCAACCTTACATCGTATTTTTTAAAAAAGACACTCCTGAAAAACTAATGGTCATTAAAGATGGTTTTAACTGGCTAGCATTTATAACAGCTCCTATTTGGGCTGCGTATAACAAGCTTTGGAGCTCGCTTGTTGCTCTAATCTTAGTGCTTTCTTTCCTAGGTTCGGTATTAATCATTTTGGGGTTTGGTTTTGATGGATTAATGGTTGCATATTTATCCGTGATTATAATATTTGGCTGGATTGCAAATGATTTGAAAATTCGCCATTTGAAAAAAGGGGGATATACATATAGCTCGGTATTGTATGGTGAAAGCAAAAACCACATAATTGCAATATTTTATAGGAATAAACAAAAGTATATCTCTAATGTAAGTTATTGAATTGAGTATTTATGTTCGATGAACTTGAAAAGAAGACAAAAGCGGTCATTATAGATTATGGATCTGGTAACTTAAAATCAGTTTTTAATGCATTTAAACTTGCAGGTTTTGGCGATGTAAAAGTGACCCGCGATTTTAATGATCTTTTGTTGTCGACGCATATAATATTGCCAGGTGTTGGGTCATTTTCAGACTGTATGAATGGATTGGTCGCGTTGCCTGGTATGATCGAAGCTCTTCAGGATGCAGTGATTAAAAAAAAGAAACCGTTTTTAGGAATTTGTGTCGGAATGCAGTTAATGGCATCCTATGGGAAAGAGAACGGTACAACCAAAGGACTTGATTGGATTAGTGGCGTTGTTGTAAAAATCACACCAAAAGATCCTGTTTTGAAGATACCCCACATGGGATGGAACAATATTAATTTTAATAAGAAACTTCATCCAATTTGGAAAAAATTTATATCAGGGCCCCATGCGTATTTTGTCCATTCCTATCAATTTATTCCTACGAATAAAGATGCAGTTTTAGCAACTACTGATTATGGTGAAAATATTACGGCTGTGGTTGGTGTTGAAAATATAATCGGCACACAATTTCATCCAGAAAAAAGCCAAAAATTTGGACAGAGTTTTATAAAAGAATTTTTAATGTGGGATGGAAAAATATGATATTTTTACCGGCCATCGATTTGAAAGATGGACAGTGTGTGCGTTTGATTAAAGGTGATATGGCTCAGGCAACGGTTTTTGAAAATAACCCAGCAGATCAAGCAGAGCTTTTTGAAAATGCTGGGTGTGAATGGCTTCATGTTGTTGACCTTGATGGTGCATTTGCGGGTGAGCCGATTAATAGTGCTTCTGTTACTAGAATTATAGAGTCAACCGATTTAGAAATAGAACTTGGTGGTGGGATCAGAGAGCTCAAAACAATCGAATTTTGGTTATCTAAAGGAGTATCTAGAGTAATTTTGGGTACAGCAGCATTAAAGAACCCAGAACTGGTTAAACAAGCCTGCACAGAATTTCCCGGAAAGATTGTTGTTGGAGTTGATGCCAAAAATGGTTATGTGGCAGTAGAAGGTTGGGCAAAGATTGAAAAAACTAGAGCGATTGATCTTGCGCAAACGTATGAGGATGCTGGGGTTTCTGCAATAATTCATACAGACATTGATAGAGATGGTTTAATGAAGGGGCCTAATATTGGGTCAACTATAGGCTTAGCTCAAAAAATAAACATTCCAGTAATCCTTTCTGGTGGTATCTCATCTATGCATGATTTAGAAGAAATAAAGCGTTTGGGGGGAAAAACATTAGAAGGTGTGATTTCTGGCCGCGCAATATATGATGGTGCCATTGAACCAGAAAGTGCGGTTAATCTGCTGCGAGAAAATTAAGATGCTTAAAACTCGCATAATTCCCTGTCTTGATGTGAACAATGGTCGAGTCGTAAAGGGTATAAACTTCGTTGATCTGATTGATGCAGGGGACCCAGTTGAGCAAGCCCAAATTTATGATGAAGCGGGCGCCGATGAATTGTGCTTTTTAGACATAACGGCAAGTTCAGAGAATAGAGATACTATATACGATGTTGTAACCCGTACTGTCGAAAAGTGCTTTATGCCGGTTACCGTTGGTGGAGGAATAAGATCAATCTCTGACATTCGTAAATTACTATTGGCTGGCGCCGATAAGGTTGCAATTAATACTGCAGCGATTAAAGATCCGGGTTTGGTTAAAGAGGCTGCTTTAAAATTCGGTAGTCAATGCATAGTAGTCTCGATGGACGTTAAGCAGAAAGATAATAACTTTGAGCTTTTTACTCATGGCGGCAGAATTGAAACAGGAATTGAAGCATTAACGTGGGCAAAAAAAATGGTAGAATATGGAGCAGGAGAAATTTTGTTAACTTCAATGGATAAAGACGGAACAAAACAAGGGTTTGATCTTGAGATTACACGCTTGATTTCCGATAGTGTCAGTATACCGGTAATTGCTTCAGGCGGTGCTGGACATTTACAACATCTTGTTGATGGAGTAAAAAAAGGTCATGCTAATGGTGTATTAGCAGCTTCAATATTTCATTTTGGTCTCTATACTATCCCAGAGGCAAAAAATTTTATGAATTCAGCTGGTGTTGCGGTTAGGATTGAGTGATAAATGTCAAAAAATCAAAAAAATAGCAAGGAAACTGTAATAGAGAACTTGTTTGAGATAATACAAACTCGAAAAAACACGGTTGACGGGCAATCCTATACTAACCAATTATTCAAAGCTGGTTCCCCGGAAATTGCAAAGAAAGTTGGTGAAGAGGCCGTTGAAACAGTTATAGCGGCATTGACTTCACCAAACCGGCTTGCATCGGAGAGTGCAGATTTAATTTATCATTTACTAGTATTATGGTCAGTGTCTAATATTAAACCTTCAGATGTATGGAAAGAATTAGAGGAACGTCAGGGAATATCGGGAATAAAAGAAAAAGCATCGCGGAAATAGTACGAGGTTTTTAAAGTGCAATATAATGATGAAAACATATTTGCAAAAATACTACGAAATGAGATTCCGTACAAATGTGTCTATGAAGATGAACATGCGCTGGCCTTTGAAGATATTCACCCTCAGGCGCCAAACCACGTTCTTGTTATTCCTAAAGGCAAATATATTTCGTTTGATGATTTTACAAACTTAGCGAGTGATTTGGAAATAATTGGGTTTTTCCGAGCTGTCGGGATCACTGCTCGGAGGTTAAAAATTGATAAACAAGGATATCGAGTTTTAGCAAACATAGGCGATCACGGTGGACAAGAAGTTCCACATTTTCACATTCATCTTTTTGGTGGTAAGCGTCTTGGGCCAATGATTGTTGCTGAAAAAAATAACGTTAATGAATTTATAATATCTAAAATATAAAGTGAAGAATAACTTGGAGTAGAATTTGAAACTATAATGGAAGTTCAATCGATGTCGGAAGAAATTACGGATCAATCTTCTGTTGAAGAGGCGGTAAACGAGAGACTTGGCGATGTAATGGGCAACACTAAAAATGCTGCGGTTCTTGGAGTCGATGTTGATATTGTTGCTGTGCTAGGAACTGCAGATTTAAAAATAAGCCAAATACTTCAATTGGGGAGAGGTGCCGTGGTTGAACTTGATAGATTGGTTGGTGAACCTATTGATATTTGTGCAGAACGACAACTAGTTGCTCGTGGCGAAGTTGTTGTCATTTCTGATAAACTAGCAGTACAAATCACGGAAGTTGTAGGTGGAGAGGGGGCTTAGAGCTTTTTATTAAGTTGTTATTGAAACATTAAAAGGGAGTATTCAAAATTTATGATATTTTTGATTCAATAACATCCCACAAACGCTTCTCTAAATTAACGTTGTTAAAATAGTTAATTTCTTGAATGCAGGTCGGAGAGGTTACATTTATCTCAGTAATATAGTCGCCGATGACATCTATTCCTACAAAGATTAAGCCGCGTTCTTTTAAGACAGGGCCAATAGCGGCACAAATTTCCAAGTCCCTCTTTGTAAGAGAGGTTTTTTTTGCAGTTCCACCGACATGAAGATTCGATCGCGACTCTCCAACCGCTGGGACACGATTTAGTGCTCCAACGGGCTTTCCATCTATTAATATTATCCTTTTATCACCATTTCTTACTGCTGGTTCATATCTCTGTATGATATAGGGTTCTTTATATGAAGTCTCAAACATTTCTAATAGCGAATTAAAATTTTCATCAGCTTGTTTGATACGAAAGACCCCAGAGCCCCCATTTCCATACAATGGTTTTATTATAAGGTCTGCATGCTCTCTACGGAAATCGACTATATCTTGCCGATTTCTCGTTATTAAGGTTGGTGGCATTAAATCGGGAAATTCTGTAACAAAAATCTTTTCTGGTGCATTTCGAACTTCAGCCGGATTATTTACTACCAAGGTTTTGGGGTGTATTTTTTCTAGAAGATGTGTTGCTGTAATGTATGTCATATCAAAAGGGGGATCTTGACGCATGAGAACCACATCAAAGTTGGCGAGTTTTATTGTTCCTGAATCTTTAAAAGTAAAATGATTGTCTTCCTGATAGCGTACATTTAGCTCATTTGCTAATGCCGTAACTTCTCCATTTTTAAACGTTAAATTTTCTGCTAGGTAATGATAATTACTATACCCTCGAGCTTCAGCTTCGAGAGCTAACATGAATGTACTATCGGATTTTATATCAATGTGCTCTATTGGATCCATTTGTATGGCTACTGAAAGGGTCATGGGAAACAGCCTCTTTTTTCTTTTTAGGTTACCACCTAATTTTTTAGAAGATCGGAATACTACAATATGTAAAAAACTTACAGTGTGACAGAACTTATTTTTTTTTTATTCTCACATGACTTATGACGCGTTTAACAAATTTAATTTGTGCTGCATGTTGTTTAACTATGTCATGTTCAGCGTTATTTTGAGCAATACCAATCAGATACACTGTTCCGTTTACTGTCTCTATAGAATAGTTTATTGAATACACATTTTTATCAAAAGTTAGTTTTGAGCGTAACTGAGCTGTAATCCATGAGTCTTTTGAAAAATCAGTTATGCTCGTTGAATTATTTGTTTGTATTTCATTTATTACGTCTTTTACGCCATCTATTGCCCAAGAAAGTTTAACGGCTTTATCCGTCATTTTATTGTTTTTACTTGCCCCCGTTAAAAGAACGCGGCCTTCGTAAACTTCAACACCTATTGTTGCCGGTAAAAGTAGTTCTTGTGAGATAAAACTCTCCAATATTAAGGCTTCAGTTTTCAAATCTAGCGCTCTACCCTTTATTCCGCGCTCCTGAAATGCGGTTACCCCCAAAGTTGCTCCTGCACCAACAAAAGTTGTGCACCCTGATAATTGAAGCGTTAGAAATCCAAGCAACCCGATATAAATGATAACTTTTTTCACTGTTAATAAACCTAGTTAAATTTTTACATTATAATACCCTTAATTTCCTAACGACATCCTAATTTTTTTACCCTTTTTCCGTTGATTGTTAATTTTTAGGTTTTGATAATTTCAGAGCGCGCGCATAAACTATCTTTTTTGTGATCCCAGTTTCATCCGAAATTTCTATGGATGTATCCCTTAATGATTTATCTTTAAGACGTTTAATAATTATTTGATCCAAGTTGTCATCGACAACATTAATTTTTTTCTCCATGCCACCAACTATCAATACAAGCTCACCTTTTGGAGCGGGAACCTTTTGATAATAATGAAAAAGTTCCTTAAGACTTCCACGCCGCACTTGTTCATGACGTTTTGTAAGTTCTCGAGTAATTGCTGCTGGTCTATTTCCTAATAGTTTAATCATGGTTTGAAGCGTATCAACTAATCTCTTTGGGGATTCGTAAAAAATTAAAGTTAATGGAATATCAACCAACCCAGCCAATTCATTTGATTTTTGTATCTTTTTTGAATTTAAAAACCCGAAAAAAACGAAACGGTTGGTTGGAATGCCAGAGAGAACCAAACCGGTTATGGCGGCATTAGCGCCGGGAATTGCAGAAATATAATAATTTTTCTCTATACACAACTTAATCAATTTATAGCCTGGGTCAGAGATAGCAGGTGTGCCGGCATCTGACACAATAGCGACCGCTTTATTTTCACTAATTGCCTCTAATATTTCATTTTTTACTCTCTCAGTGCTATGTTCGTGATAAGCTTTCATAGGTGTTTTAACATTATATCTGAAAAGAAGCTTGCCCGTAACTCGAGTATCTTCACATGCAATAAAAAACACATTTTCTAGAATTTCGATCGCTCTAATACTTAAGTCTTTCATGTTCCCAATTGGTGTAGCTACGATATATAAGCCACCTCGTAACTCGACTGTCATTGTGTTTGCATCCTATTTACTTATTAGAGGGTGTTCGTTAACTTAAACAAATGAATCATTTCAACATTTACACCTCCAAGGCTCAATTGATAAAATTTAATCTAATTATTATCTTTTTCTTTACATTGCTAGTGTTTTTCTCTGATGTTGAAGCATCTGACTTTAAGTCTATTTCCAAGCAAAACCTTGCACAAGTAATTATAACATCAGAAACAAACACTAATTTTATCGGTGAGGATGAGGACCCAAAAATTATTCATCACAATACTATACTTTCTCCTAAGAACATACACGTGCCGCGGGTGGCTATTTTGCTCCCATTATCTGGTAAACATAAGGAATTAGGGCAATCTATGTTAAATGCCGCTCAACTAGCACTTTTTCACTTCGCTGATAAAGATTTCGAGCTATTGCCCCTCGATACGAAAGGTAAGATTAATGGTGCTAAGGTTGCTGCGGCAACGGCTATTAGAGAAGGTGCATCATTGATATTGGGCCCCCTTTTTAATACTAGTGTTAGTGCAATTGAATCAATGGCAATTGATCGTGGCATAACGGTTCTTGCTTTTTCAAGCGACCACACCATTGCAGGCAACAGTGTTTATACCATGGGGTTTTTGCCACGTGAACAAGTACGACGGGTTGTCAAATTTTCAATAGAAAAAGGTATGCGCAGATTTGGCTTGATTTCTCCCAACAATAGATATGGTAAAGTTATATATAATGCGCTTAGTTCAACGGTTAAGATGTATGGGGCTACCCTAACGACCAAAGTATTATATGATATTAACACTAAAAATTTTAACCCAATTATTAGAAATTTAGCTAACTTTGACATGCGAAAGAGCATGTTAATTCAAAAAAAATTGCATCTTCGTAATCAGAATAGCGAAGCAGCAAAGAGAGCCTTGCTTGCGCTTAACGGCGTTCAAACTATTGGTGAGTTGCCATTTGATGCTTTATTAATCGCCGATGGTGGTGAGAGGCTCCGCTCTATTGCTGCGCTTCTTCCGTATTATGATTTGGATCCTAAAAAGGTTAAAATGCTAGGTACAAGTCAATGGGACTCTTTTGGTTTAGGCTCAGAACCGGCATTAGTAGGAGGGTGGTTCCCTTCTCCATCTAAACAAAGCCGACAAGAGTTCGTCATAAGGTATAAAAATGTTTATGGCGACGCACCGCATCGGTTAGCTACATTATCGTATGATGCTACAGCTTTAGCTGCGGTTTTTGCGCAAGGCAATAATCATGATAGGCAAACAAATTACCTCGAAAAACCACAGTTCTTTAGAGATATGAATATTACCTCTCCAAGGGGGTTTTTAGGATTAGACGGTATTTTTAGGTTTTCAAAGAAGGGTTATGTAGAGAGGGGATTGTCATTATTTGAAATAGAAAAGCGTGGGGTTAAACTCATTAGTCCGGCCCCGAAAAATTTTTTCTCTAAAGATGAGGAATAAGTTTAGGTCAATAAGAATTTAAGAACAGAGTTTAGTATCTCTCGCCCTTTATAGGTTACTTTCAAATTATTATTATCATAACTAATAAAGTCTTCTTCTATTAACACCCCTAATTTTTTATGATCTATAAAGTCTAAAAGTTGAGTATTAGTTAGGTTATAGAATGATGAGAAAGATATACCTTTAGTAAGCCTTAAACCCATTAATAAAATCTCTTCAAATCTTTCAGAGGGCTTTAATGACAGTCGGCTTTGTTCTCCATTTTGTTCGACTAATACAGTATTTAGCCATTTATTAGGATTTTTATAACTTTGAATAGATTGAGTAATATAATTTTTTGTTAATCGGCCATGAGCTCCCGGACCAACACCTAAATAATCTAAGCCATTCCAGTATACCATATTATGACGACAATTGAAATCTGGCTTAGAATAGTTAGATATTTCATATGACTCGTACCCATTATGTGCTAGTATACTATTGGTAATTTGATATAAATCGGAACCTATTTTTTCATTCGCTGGTTCAATCTTGTTTTTATAAAATTCGGTTCCCGGTTCTATTGTTAGTTGATATATTGATACGTGATTACGGATAAATTGAAGGGCTAGTTTAAGTTCCCGCTCCCATTCAGAACATGTTTGTTTCGGCAGAGCATAAATTAGATCAAAAGTATAGTTGTCGAAGACTTTTGATGCAGCGATAACCGCCTTTTCTGCATCTTTTGAGGTATGTTCTCGACCTAGGAATTTTAGGTTTCGATCCTCAAAGCTTTGCACCCCAATTGACAGCCTGTTAATTCCACCAGAACGAAAATCCATAAATTTAGAGATTTCTGATGATGACGGATTTGCTTCAGCGGTGATTTCTATTTTTGGATCGCAGTGCCATAATATTTTTATTTGATTAATTATTTTTTCTATAACATTGGGTTTCATTAGAGATGGGGTGCCGCCCCCAAAAAAAATACTTACAATATTTCTATGATCAGTTTCAGAATAATAGCGTTTTAATTCTATAAGATATGCTCTCAACCATAAATCATGATCGATATTAGCCTGCACATGACTATTGAAATCACAATAAGGACATTTTGCAGAACAGAATGGCCAATGGATGTATATGCCTAAATTTTGACTAATGTTGCCACCAGTTTTTCTCAAAGCACGCCGCCAACAATTGTCTAAAGGCGTCCGCACGATGACTAATTTGATGTTTTTTAACTGGTTCGATTTGTCCATATGTCAAGCTATGACCGTTTGGGATAAAAATAGGATCATAACCAAACCCCTTATTACCATTTGGTGGGAAAGTGAGACTTCCATAGGCATAACCCTCGACCGTTTTCATGTATCCGTCGGGCCAGCACATGGCTAATGCACATACAAAATAGGCATCTTGACCAGAGGGCGCCTCACCCAGTGCCATTATTTTGTTTTTTATTTTTTCAATTGCTAAATTGAAATTTTTATCGCCAGAATCGTTAAGGGCCCAACGAGCTGAATGAATACCTGGTTCGCCATTTATCAGCGGAACAACTAAACCAGAGTCATCTGATATAGCAGGGTGTTCTCCCAAGACAGCGGAGGCTTTGGCTTTTATTTCAGCATTTTCTTTAAATGAGTTCCCATCTTCAACAGGTTCTGGAAAACCAAGTTTACTTGCAGAAGTAATACGATAATTAGAGTTAGTAAAAAGCTCTTCAAACTCAAGTATCTTACCAGAGTTGTGACTTGCAATTATTATGTTTTGGCCAGCAAATTTTCTAGTCATTACGAGTTAAGCGCACGTTTTTGTAATTCAATTAATTCAGAAACCCCCTTTTTTGCTAGTTGCATCATCTTTAAAAAATGATGTTCTGAAAATGCCTTATTCTCAGCTGTTACTTGAATTTCTATTATTTCTCCAGTCTCTGATAATACAAAATTACTGTCTGCAAGAGCTGTACTATCTTCATTATAATCGAGGTCTAAAACTGAGGTGTCTTTATATATTCCGCATGAAACAGCAGCCATGTGACCCAATAAAGGCATAGTTTTTATTAAATTCTTTTTTATTAAATTTTGATATGCCAGATGTAAGGCAACAAATCCTCCAGTAATAGATGCGGTTCTCGTTCCCCCATCAGCTTGTATTACATCGCAATCGATTCTGATTTGAACCTCGCCTAAAGCTCTTAAATCAGTGATTGCGCGCAATGACCTACCAATAAGTCTCTGAATTTCGTGGGTTCGTCCTCCTTGTGCGCCACGGGCCGCCTCCCTATTCGTGCGCGAGCCTGTTGATCTTGGCAACATTCCGTATTCGGCTGTGATCCAACCTTGACCCTTATCTCTTAACCAAGACGGAACGCGCTCCTCGACCGATGCAGTACAAATTACATGTGTATCACCAAATTTAATTAGGCAAGAACCTTCAGCGTATTTATTGAAATTTGGCTGAATTAAGACAGTTCTTAATTGATCGTGCTTTCTTCCTGATGGTCGCATATAAACTCTTCCAAGTTGATTAATTATGGGTTTTCAACCAAAGAAACAATTTTCATCAGAACATTTACTCGAGTAGAGCAAACCAACCCTTTTATTTTTTATATCATAGCCGTTGACGTAATCAACATGCAAACCTACATTCTGCCCACAAATGGAAAAAATATGAAAAAAATAAATAATAAACAGTCAGCTGGATCTCTATTAAATGATCGCTCTCGCGAGATTTTTATGAAGATTGTTGAATCATATGTTGAAACCGGTGATCCGATCGGTTCTGGTATGCTTTCCAAACAATTATCTACTAGTCTGTCACCAGCGACCATTAGAAATGTAATGGCAGACTTGGAGAGTTTTGGGCTTCTCTACGCACCCCATACCTCAGCTGGAAGAATACCAACTGATTATGGACTCAAGCTATTTGTTGATGGCCTTTTAGAAATAGGAAACTTGTCGTCTGAAGAACGTAAAAATCTAGAATTAAGGCTGGCGGGTTCTGGGAAAAGTGTTGAAGAAATGCTTGAGGAGGCTGGATCAACACTCTCTGGATTATCTAATTGCGCTGGATTAGTAATGGTTCCAACTACGCAATCGCCCTTGAAACACATTGAATTTATTCACCTGAGTCCTGGAAGAGCTTTGGTTGTTCTGGTTACGTCGGAAGGAGTGGTTGAGAATAGGATAATCGAAGTCCCTAAAGACCTGCCGGCTTACATATTTAATGAGGTTTCCAATTATTTAAATAAACGATTGGTGGGACATACAATCTCAGAAGTAATTGGATCATTACAGTCCGAGATAGAGGAAAGTAAAATTCAATTGGATACATTAACATCTAAAATTGTTGAGGCTGGGCTGGCGACGTGGTCCAAAAATAATAATCAAAATAATTCGCCCGGCACTTTGATTATAAGAGGGCAAGCAAATTTACTTGATGATGTTAATGTAATTTCTGATTTAGAAGATATTAAAAACTTATTTTCATTTCTCGAAACAAACGAGACTATGTTTAAACTTTTAGAATTAGCGGATCAAGCTGAAGGTGTTCAAATCTTCATTGGGGCAGATAATGATTTGTTTAATTTATCCGGATGTTCATTCATTATTGCTCCTTATCACTCAAAATCTAACAAACTCGTTGGGGCAATAGGTATAATTGGACCGGTTAGAATGAATTACGCTCGAATTATTCCTATGGTTGATTATTCTGCTAAGTTGATTGGTAAAATTATGAGCTGAGTTTCTTAGATATAGAAAACCAAAAATTTCAAATAAGTATAATCATTAAAAGAAAGATATAAAAAATGGATAGTTCAACAGAAAATGATAAAGAGACAAATGATAATAACAAAATTAGCCCAGAAAACCCTGAACAGGATGAGTTTTCGTCTTCTGCAGACTCTCCAGCAGAGGATCCCAAGGAAACCAACAGTGATGAGACAGAGAGTGAAGAATTAGAACAAGAACCGACAATTGAAGAACTTAATTCAGAGATTGAGTCCTTAAAAGACCAGTTATTGAGATCCTTGGCAGAGGGCGAAAATATAAGGAGAAGAACGGATCGCGAGAAAAAAGATGCATCGAAATACGCAATAACAAATTTTGCTAGAGAAATCATCTCGGTTGCAGATAACCTAAATAGAGCTCTGACCAGTGTTAGTGAAGAAAAGATGGCCCAAAATGAAGATTTAAAAAACCTATTTATCGGTATTCAAATGACTCATTCACAATTTATGACTTCTTTGGAACAATTTAATATATCAGTTTTAACAACGGTAGGCGAAAAGTTCGATCACAATATTCATCAAGCGATGTATGAAATTGAAGACACAAGCTGCCCCGCTGGCATGGTTTTAGAAGAGGTCCAGAAGGGTTACATGCTACATGATCGGCTTTTACGACCAGCAATGGTGGGTGTTTCTAAAGGGGGTGGTAAACCTGATAATGAAAAAAATGATGCAAATGAGATTGAAACTCCCAAAGAGACAGTTGCGAACACGAGCTCCTCTGCATATGAAAAGCAAGCCGAAGCATTAGACGCCTCCGTGGATGAAAAAAATAAAAAACTTGATGAGGAACTCTAAATACTAAAATTCAGTATTAAAAAACAAAGAGCGGTTGCGGCGCATAGAGACACAGCCTATATAACCGGTAAATTTGTTTTCTAGACTTATAGATTAAAAATATTAAAGGGGCGGGAACTCTAATTTTATTAGTATTTTTGCCCTTAAGAAATGAAACGTTATTATTTTACACTAGTGAGAGGATTTTTTTAGAATGAGTAAGGTAATTGGAATTGATCTTGGCACGACAAATTCGTGCGTTGCTCTCATGGATGGCTCTGATCCAAAGGTGGTTGAAAATTCTGAGGGAACTCGTACAACCCCGTCTATGGTAGCGTTTGCCGATGAAGGAGAGCGTTTGGTGGGACAACCGGCGAAACGCCAAGGAGTGACTAATCCTGAAAACACTTTATTTGCTATAAAAAGATTAATTGGACGTAGATTTGATGACCCGCTTACTGAAAAAGATAAGGAACTGGTTCCTTATCATATTGTGGCTGGTGACAATGGGGATGCGTGGGTTGAGGCTGATGGTGAGAAGTATAGCCCAAGTCAAATTAGTGCATTTATACTACAGAAAATGAAAGAGACCGCAGAAAGTTTTTTAGGTGAAGATGTCACACAAGCGGTCATAACGGTTCCAGCTTATTTTAATGATTCTCAGCGTCAAGCAACCAAGGATGCTGGTAAGATAGCGGGATTAGAGGTGCTGAGGATAATTAATGAACCCACAGCGGCAGCACTCGCTTATGGTTTGGATAAAAATGAGAGTGGAACGATAGTGGTTTATGATCTTGGAGGTGGCACTTTTGATGTTTCTGTTTTAGAAGTTGGAGATGGTGTATTTGAGGTTAAATCAACAAACGGCGACACTTTTTTGGGGGGAGAAGATTTTGATCAATGTATAATTGATTACCTTGGTGATGAATTTAAGAAAGAACAGGGTGTTGACCTTAGGGAAGATAGATTGGCTTTACAGCGGTTAAAAGAAGGAGCCGAGAAAGCTAAAGTAGAACTGTCAAGTTCTATGCAAACAGAAATTAACCTTCCTTTTATAACAGCAGATCAAAGTGGTCCTAAACATCTCAATATAAAACTCACCCGGGCTAAGTTGGAGGCCTTGGTGGATAAACTAATTGATCGGACCATTGCACCTTGTTCCGCTGCTTTAAAAGATGCTGGGATTACAGCAGGAGAGATTGATGAGGTAATATTAGTCGGTGGCATGACTCGAATGCCTCGAGTGCAGGCAGTGGTTCAAGAATTCTTTGGAAAAGAGCCAAATAAAGGAGTTAATCCAGACGAGGTAGTTGCTTTAGGAGCAGCGATACAGGGGGGCGTTTTGCAAGGTGATGTTAAAGATGTTTTGTTGCTGGATGTGACGCCTCTATCGCTCGGGATAGAAACATTGGGGGGTGTTTTCACTAGGTTGATTGATAGGAACACCACTATTCCGACAAAAAAAAGCCAGGTTTTTTCTACTGCTGAGGATAATCAAAATGCTGTGACAATAAGAGTGTTTCAAGGTGAACGAGAAATGGCGGCTGACAATAAGTTGTTGGGACAGTTTGACTTGGTTGGCATCCCTCCAAGTGCGAGAGGAATGCCTCAAATTGAAGTAACATTTGATATTGACGCAAATGGAATTGTAAATGTTTCTGCTAAGGATAAGGCAACAGGAAAAGAGCAGCAAATAAAAATTCAAGCGTCTGGTGGATTATCAGATACTGATATTGAGCAGATGGTTCAAGACGCTGAGGCTCACTCGGAAGATGATAAAAAACGAAAGGATATGGTTGAGGTTCGCAATCAAGCAGACTCGTTATTGCATTCGACAGAAAAAAACCTCAAAGAATATGGAGACAAAATATCAGAAGATGAAAAGGCTGAAGTTGAGAAAGGATTAAATGATTTAAAAGATGTTCTATCGGTAGAAACATCAACCGCAGATGAAATTAAAGAAAAATCTGATGGCTTAATGCAAGTTGCGATGAAGTTGGGCGAAGCAATGTATAAAGACAGTCAGGAAGGAGCCGAAGTTAATCCAAGCGAGGCCCCGGAAACAGAAGAAACCAACGCCTCAGATACAATAGTAGATGCAGAATTTGAGGAAGTGGACTCGGAAAAAAAAGAGGAAGATAAGAAGAAGACCTAGGCAAAAAATTTCAATAACACTAGATCTAAAGTGATTCTTTTCATACTTATAGTGAAAATGCTATCAGATCTCTAAACTAAGGCCCCCGAATGGCGAAAGAAGATTATTATAAAACTCTTGGAATAGATAAAAGCTCTTCTCAGGACGATATTAAGAGAGCCTATCGTAAAATGGCGATGAAGTATCACCCAGATAGAAACGCCGATAGTCCAGAAGCGGAGAAGAAATTCAAAGAGGTCAATGAAGCGAATGATGTCCTATTTGATGAAGAGAAGCGAGCTGCTTATGATAGATACGGACATGCTGCATTTGAACAAGGTGGCGCCGCTGGACAGGGGTCTGGTTTTGGTGGGGCAGGCTTTTCTGATATCTTCGAGGATATGTTTGGAGATTTCATGGGAGGTGGTAGCCGTGGAGGAAGACAGGGCTCAGGACGAGGATCAGACCTAAGATACAACATGGAAGTGTCTCTTTCAGAAGCCTTCAATGGGAATAAGACCAATATAAGGGTCCCCACATCAGTTTCATGCGGGGACTGTAAGGGCATCGGAACTCGCAATGGAGTTCCTCCCGACACATGCCCGTCATGTAATGGACACGGTAAAGTAAGAGCTCAGCAAGGTTTTTTCACTATTGAGCGAGCGTGTGGCACTTGTCAGGGTGCTGGAAAAATTATAAAGGACCCTTGCGGTAAATGTGAAGGTACAGGTAGGGTGCATCAAGATAAGGTTTTATCTGTATCAATTCCAGCGGGAGTTGAAGATGGAACGCGAATTAGGTTGTCGGGAGAGGGAGAAGCTGGCTTAAATAGCTCTCCATCGGGAGACCTATATATATTTATTACAGTTTCCTCACACCATATTTTTAAACGCGATGTGGCCAATATTTATTGTGCAGTTCCCATACCTCTAACTACGGCAGCACTAGGGGGGCACATAGAAGTGCCAACTGTTGACGGGGGTAGAGCTAAAATCACCATTCCCATTGGCACTCAGTCAGGGCATCAATTTCGTTTAAAAGGAAAAGGGATGTCAGTTCTTAGATCCAAAGAACGCGGGGATATGTTCGTTCAGGCATCAGTTGAAACACCAGTAAACCTTACAAAAAAGCAAAAAGCTTTATTAAAAGAGTTTGAATCTGAAGGTGGGGGCGAACAAAATAATCCAGAAACAGATGGGTTCTTTACAAAGGTTAAGGAATTGTGGAAAGATCTAAAAGATTAAATGCTTCCTTGAGGTTATATAATGAAAATAGGAATTGTTGGTTGTGCTGGTCGCATGGGAAGAGAGTTATTGTGTGAAGTCCAAAGATCAGAAGGTTGCGAATTATCGGCTGCGGTAGATATTAAAGAGAGCAATTCAATAGGGCTAGATGCCAATAAATTTGTTGGTTTGCCTAGTTGTGGAGTTGTAATTTCGTCTAATGTTGAGGATGCATTTAAAATCTCTGATGCCATAATTGATTTTACTAGTCCGAGTGTAACACAGTACCACCTTGAATTATCGAAGGAAAATAAAACAAACCTAGTTATTGGAACTACTGGGCATACTGAAAAGCATCTTGCTGATATTGAGACTGCAGGCAAAAGTGTAGCCATAGTTAAAGCAATGAACTTCTCGATTGGTGTTAATTTATTGTTCGGATTGACTAAGCAAGTGTCAGAAATTCTTAATGAGGATTATGATATTGAGATATTGGAGATGCACCACAGGAATAAGGTTGATGTCCCATCAGGAACTGCGATTGCTTTGGGTGAAGCTGCGGCTAGCGGAAGAAAAAAAGTACTTGAAGAAATAGCCGATAGAGGCCGAGATGGAATTACCGGCGTAAGGAAACGAGGTAATATTGGATTTAGTTCCCTTCGTGGGGGAGAAGTAATAGGAGATCACTCAGTAATTTACGCAAGTGACTCTGAGACAATAGAATTAAACCATAAAGCAGGCAATAGAGGCATATTTTCAAAAGGTGCAGTTTATGCAACTCTATGGACTCAAGGACAAAAACCCGGTTTATATAACATGCTGGATGTTCTTGGTTTGAGGTAGTGTAATGCTGAAGACATGAAAAAAGATAAGGTCTATGATTTTTACTTTAATCTTCAAAGGGAGAACCCAAACCCAAAAGGAGAGCTTTATTACGTAAATAATTATACTCTATTAATCGCTGTCGTATTGTCGGCGCAATCTACGGATATAGGTGTTAATAAGGCAACAAAACCATTATTTAAAAAAGTCAAGACACCAAAAAAGATGATTGAATTTGGTGAAACCAAACTAAGAGATGCGATAAAAACCATTGGACTTTTTAATGGTAAAGCTAAGAATATTATAGCTCTTAGTAACATTCTTATAAATGACTTTGATGGGGATATACCCCAAGATAGAAAAAATCTTGAAAAACTTCCGGGCGTTGGGCGAAAGACTGCAAACGTTGTTCTAAATATAGCCTTCAACCAACCCACTATTGCTGTAGACACCCATTTGTTTAGATTAGGCAACCGCACTGGAATAGCAAAAGGAAAAACACCACTCGAGGTTGAGAAGAAATTAGAGAGAGTTACCCCCTCAAAGTTTGCGCGGCATGCACATACTTGGCTAATATTATTGGGGCGGTATGTTTGCAAGGCTAGAAAACCAGAATGCTATAAATGTGTTGTTAAAGACCAGTGTGGATTTAAACTTAAGACACTGACTGGACCACCCAAATTTGAATAAAGAAATAAGTGTGTTTTTATTTATTATGTGCAGAGACTAAATTTAAGAAACAATCTTCATCTCTTGTTTTTTTTACTTCTTTGGATCGGACAGATATGTGATTTACTCTAAACTCATTTTTGCTTTTATAGAAAAAAAGATCTAGAAAACATTTTTCACCCTCAAATTGTAATATTTTTGCTGGAAAATCAAAGCGAGTAAATTGTGCTCGACCGAGCAGTTCCAAAACAAAACCCTCGTTCGCATCCATAAAATAATAGCTAATATTTTTTAATTTAAAAGACCGCCGATTTTTCACAGTGTTAGAAGCAGAAAATGCGATAGATTTTTTGATTTCTTGTTCTATTAATCCATGACCCATTAACTTTTTTGACTCTTTATAATTAATTTTCGAGGGAATTTTTTGATATTTTGATGTTTCTTTTTGAGTAACTAATGGATATTGTTTTTGGGCACACCCTGTAAGTATTATACTAACTAACATTAATTTGAAAATATTATTAGGTAGAGCCATGATATAATCGAATGAAAAAAAATACTAATTATTTTCAGAGTTTTTTTGTGAAGTGTCTATGCAAGCCATATTTCCAACTACTTGACCACCATCTTCAATTTTAATTCTAGCATAACTTAGTGAGCCAACAATCTTACCGCTTTTTCTTATAACAAGAAGATCTTTTGCAGCTAATGTTCCTTCAAATGTACCGCTTATATCTGCTTCATTAACCTCCGCATTTCCCTTAAAATAACCATTTGATGATATGATGATCGATTGTGCTTTGTTTAATTTAGCTTCAACCGTTCCATCTACTATTAGTTTTTCACACGATTTTATTTCCCCGTTTAAGATAATATTTTTCCCAACTACTAACTTATTGTCATCAGAATCAATGGACGTAGTTTGATTTTTAATTGGTTCTGATACTCGAGATAAGCTATCCTTAGTCGGTTTGATAGGCTTAAAAGCTAAGTTGAGTCCAGAAGATGACTTTTCTTTAATTGACGGTATGGGTGGTTTCTCAGGCATTGGAAACTCCTTTTTCAAGTAAATGTAACTTTATCAATGCTTTCTATATCGTTGGACTGGTTTTTTCTAGTTTATTTTTAATTTTTGATTGGCTAACCCATCCGTAAAAAAGATGCACCATTGTTGCTACCCCCAATATAGGGGCAATAAAATTAATTATTGGTAGCGTTGTTAAAAATGTAATTATAAATCCAAAAATAAAAATCTGACCTTTTTTTGATTGCTTTAAGACATTTATCATATTTGGATCAAGACGTCGATAGGTCACGAGTTCAAAATATTCTCGACCAAAAAGGTAACCGTTTAATATATAAAAAATTATTATATTAATTGGCCCTAAAAAAAAGAATAATATATAAAAAGGGCAGGCTACGATATTTACAAAAATTGATAGCAATGAAAATTTAATACTAACCACCATAGTTTCAATTAATGGTTGTTTTCGCAAAACGCGAACGGGTTTATAATGTTTTTCTTCGACAGACGCCGCTATATTATCTAAAAAAAAGACCAAAATGATTGGTACTAGCAGTGGAAATAGAATAATTGAAGATGCAAATACAATTATTCCACTTAAATAATTACCTAACTTATTCAAAAGCCAACTAATACTACCAAACAAAAAGCTATTTGATCCCATATTCACATTTAAAGAAAAGTATGTGAGTGCTAAAAAGATTAGTCCGAATAGACAAAGGTATAAGAATATGGCTAACCAAAGCGTTTTTTGGAATGACGTATCTGAGAGTTGTTTAAATGCTAGTGTGAAGGCGGAAATCATTTAAAAATAACTTCTATTTATTTAAAAGACCGTTTGTAATAAAGACCATATATTTTAATCTAAGGCCATAGAAAAACTGCGAACAACTCTTTTTACAAGATTCGGACTAGCGGTATAATTGCAGAATTTAACACTACAGTAAATATGGAGTTTTTTAAACCATGACTGATCGGGATATAGAAGTAGTAGGAATTGGTAACGCTATTGTAGATGTGCTTAAGGAAACAGACGATGATTTTTTGGTAACGCATAATTTGGTTAAAGGATCCATGAGTATTATTAGTCAATCTGATGCCGAAAGCATGTATAATTTATTAAAACCTGGGATAAAAGCCTCAGGTGGGTCTGCTGCCAACACTTTAGCCAGCCTAGCTTCACTCGGCATTAAATGTGGATTTATCGGTAAAGTTTCAGATGATGAACTAGGAAATTTTTTTACAGAAGATATAAAATCCGCTGGTGTCGTTTTCGATCCAAAGTTTGATTTGAGAAGTGCGCCCACGGCGAGGTGTTTGATTAGTGTAACTCCCGATGCAGAGAGGACTATGCAAACCTTTTTAGGTGCGTGTGTTGATTTAAGCCCCATTGATATTAATAAGGAAATCATAAGCCAAGCTAAAATTTTATATTTAGAAGGCTATCTTTTCGATCCACCTGAAGCGCAGAGCGCATTTAAAAAGGCGGCTAAAATATCAAAACAGAATGATGGCCGTGTTGCATTAAGTTTATCGGATAGTTTTTGTGTTGATAGACATCGGGATGCCTTTTTAGATTTTATCAGAGAAGATGTCAGTATTTTATTTGCCAATGAAGAGGAAATCAAATCCTTATATCAGGTCCGTGAGTTTGAGATTGCCGTTAAACAGGCTTTATCTGATTGTGAAATTGCTGTGTTAACGCGAGGTTCAAAAGGATCGGTTGTTGTTGCCGAGGATCAACACTACGAACTAAAACCAGAAATGGTAAAAAATGTCATTGATACCACGGGTGCTGGCGATGCGTTTGCAGCTGGTTTCTTGTATGGGTTACTTCGGGGCCGGCCCTTGGATATCTGTGGACAACTGGGTGGAGTAATAGCGGGCGAAGTTATTTCTAATTATGGTGCACGCGCAAAGAAAGATTTGAATGTTTTAGTTCAAGGAAGTTTGAAAGTTTAAAAACAGCAAGTTAATCTGTTTCTTAGGAAGGGAAAGTAGATAGCACATAATTATAAAAAAGTATTACCAATTAAAACATCAAGATTCTGGCGCCTATTTCCAGCTGGAATGCGCCGACGTTGGTGGCTGTTCAGATTTTTTGACCTTATAATTAAGTTTTGGCCAATTTTTAGACCTAAACGAGGTGTTGTTGTTATAAGAATGGATGGTATTGGCGATATGGTGCTGTTCAGAAATGCACTTGATCAATACGCTCAGCTTTTTAGTATCGAAAGGGGCGATATTACTGTTTTGGGGTGTGAGAGTTGGCGAACAATTTCTACGAAGATCTTCCCAGAGTACAAATGTTTTTTTATTGATGAACATGCTTTTGCCCGCAACGTTCTTTATCGTTTTTGGATGGGTATAAAAGTAAAAAAACTATCACCTAAAATAACAATCTGTGACTCTTATTTTAGGAGGGCATTAATGTCTGATAGTTTGCTTTGGATGATTGATGCGCCGAGATCAATTTCCTCAATTCCCTTTATTAACGAAAAGACACGCCCAGAATTTAATTATTATTTGAGTCAGAATTCGCAATTAATTGATACAGGGCCCTATCCTACCCACGAAGTTTTACGGCATTATAATTTTATATCACAGGTTTCAGGTAAGGTATTCCGCCCCACGATTCCGAAAATTAAGTGGATAAAGAAGTCACATCCAATAGTTGCAACCAAGGCTTTGAAGCCCCAATATATAGTTCTTAACCCAGGAAGTAATGAGTATGGCCGGCGATGGCCTTTAGATTTTTATCTAGATGTTGCAAATAAATTTATCAGTAAGGATTATACCGTGGTTATAGTGGGTGGCAAAGATGAGTTGGTCGATGATCTAAAAACTAGCTTAAAACCAGACTCGCCAATTATAAACGTTGTTGGACTTACCTCTATTCCGGAGTTAATGGATATTCTTAATATGGCTAGTTGTGTGATAAGCAATGATACTGGGCCTGCACATTTATCAATAGCATTAAGTGTGCCCACTGTTGTAATTATTGGTGGCGGGCATTTTGGAAGTTTTGTGCCATATCCAGATGAAATATGTCCCCCATTTGTAAAGTTTTTATTTGATAAGATGGCCTGCTACCATTGTTTTTGGTTGTGTGATAAACGACAGAATAAATTTAATTCTTTTCCTTGTGTATCGTCAGTGAGTGTTGCTTCCGTTATAGATGCTGCAGAGAGCCTGTTAAAAAGAGAAGATTTAGGGTAATAAATAATTCTGGAATTAATTTGAATGAATTTTTTTAAAAAAAAAAAGCGTGTTCGTGTTAATGAACCAAGTGGTGTATTACTAGTATCTTCGGGGGGGCTAGGAGACACTGTTTTACTCTCTATAATTATAAATAGGTTTTATAGTATTGCAAAACCAGGTGAGAAGATAACCTTGTTATTACGCAGTGATTCTAAAAAAATGTCATTCCTGTTTCAGGAAGAAATTTTTATTTACACTGTTAATTATAATGAATTTAGAAAAAAAAGAAATTATAGGTCTAAAATTGAAAAAGAACTTTATTTATTAAACTTTAGGGTCGTTGTTAGCACAGATTTCCTAAGGCACCCAATGTTAGATGAAATGATCATTAAGGCATGCGATGCCCAGAAAACAATTGGTATGGAAGCCCGCCCCTGGAAAAAATATAATGCTGAGTTGTTACTAAACAAAAAATTTTTCGATGAACTATACGATAGCGGTCCAATTCATGTTAACAAAATACTCCGGTGGTGTAATTTTGCAGAGTGGATTACTTCTAAAAAACAGAAGTTTCCAAAACTTTTGATCAAAAAGGAATTAATGCCGAAATCAAATAAATACAATAAAAGAACCGTAATATTAAACCCATTTTCTGCAGTAAAAGAAAAACAGATTTCTCTAGAGGTAATATTAAAAATAGTAGATTATATTGGAGATGCTTATCATTTCGTTATTGCTTGTGCACCCAGTGATATTGAAAAAAATACTGAGTATAGAAACTTTAATCATAAAAAAAATATAGAATTTGATTTATCGGACTTTGAACTATTAGCACCCCGATTGCGAAGTGCTCGTTTAATCATATCGGTTGATACAGCGTTGATGCATTTATCTGTTGTTTTGGGAGCACCAACGATTTGTATTGCTAGCGCAGCGTATATAAATGAAATAGTCCCATACCCTGAAACCATAATTCCTAAGAATGCGGAGTTTGTTTACAAATCAATGCCGTGTGAAGGCTGTCTGGGTAATTGTATTTTAACACTTGAAAACAATCGATTTCCATGCATAAACCGCATCCCAGAAGAAGCAATTTTCAAGAAAATTGATACAATGTTAAAATGTTAAAACAAAATAGTAGTCCAGCAAGTTGGACTAAAGCTCTAAAGGTTTACTTGGATCCAAGAGTCCTATCTATGTTGTTTTTAGGTTTTTCTAGTGGTCTGCCGTTTGGGGTTCTTGCCGAACCATTAACCGCATGGTTGTCTGATGCAGGTGTACAGAAAACTGAAATTGGCTTATTCGCCTTAGTAAGTATTCCCTATTCTCTAAAGTTTTTGTGGGCACCTATTATGGATAGGGTCTCATTACCTATTTTAAATCGAATTTTTGGAAGAAGACGAAGCTGGGTTTTGCTGACTCAGGGACTGCTATTTTTTTCTATTATTCAGCTTGGTATGACAAATCCTAGTGAAGGGCTTTGGTGGGTTGCGGTGTTTGCTCTACTTGTATCTTTTGCCTCAGCCAGCCAAGACATTGTGATTGATGCGTACCGTGTTGAAATTTTGGAGGAACGAAAACTTGCTGCTGGAGCAGCACTTGCAATTAATGGATGGAGACTATCTTCTTGGGGCGGAGCAGCAATTGCACTAATGTTTGCAGATTTAATGTCTTGGCAGGTGGTGTTTTTTTTCTTATCTGCTGCTACAGGCGTCGGAGTCTTAGCAATTCTTTTGAATCCCGAACCCAATAAAGTGATTTCAGATAATATTGTTTATATTGAAAATAGAGCTAGATTAGAATTAAAGAAAAGAAAATATATTTCTGATCAAACAGCAGATCTTTTTGTTTGGGTTTATAGTTCAGTGTTTTGTCCTTTTATTGAATTTATTGCTCGCCCAAACTGGATTTTGATAATTCTATTTATTTTATTATATAAATTTGGTGATGCTGTTTTGACGGTTATGAAAATACCATTTTTTCTCGAAATTGGTTTTTCTAAGACCGAAATTGGAGCAATTGCCAAGATTTTTGGTTTTCCCCCGGTTATTCTAGGCGCTCTTTTTGGTGGGCTACTTTTGGCTAAAATAGGAATGATGCGAGGGCTTCTTGTTAGTGGAGTTTTAATGGCGGCATCTAATCTAGTGTTTGTTTTTCAAGCATGGGTTGGGTACAGCCAAGAAATGCTCGCTATTACAATCAGTATCGAAAATTTTACTACAAGCATGGGCACAGTAGCTTTTGTTGCCTATCTCTCGAGTTTATGTAATACGGCTTATACAGCAACACAATATGCTTTGCTTACTTCATTTATGGCTTTTTCAAGGACGATAATGACATCTGGTTCTGGCTGGGTGGCTGATAATGTAAATTGGCCAGTATTTTTTGTCTTAACAACAGTTGCCGCGCTTCCCGGACTAATTTTGTTAATAGTTTTAATAAAAAGAACTCAGGCCTCGATTGTTAAAAGTGACTGAGCTTTTGGTTTCCTATGATTTTGACTGATGGTATAATTAATTAGTCATAATCTAAAAAACTAGAAATCCATATATTAAAAAAGTACAGTAACACTATAACTATTAGATTAATATTTTCACGGACATTTATTATGACCATTCAACCTAAAAAAATAGAGATGTGGTATGAATAATGTTAAATAGCAAGCAAACAACCCCCATGATAAGTCAATATCTAAAGATAAAGGGTGAAAACCAAGATAACCTTTTGTTTTATCGTATGGGAGACTTTTACGAGCTTTTTTTTGATGACGCAGTTTTGGCGGCTGAAGTTCTAAATATTACTTTAACTAAACGTGGAAAATATTTGGGTGAAGATATCGCGATGTGTGGTGTTCCTGTTAGTAGTTATGAAAAGTATTTGTCACGTCTAATTAAACTTGGTTATAAAGTTGCAATATGCGAGCAGGTTGAAGACCCGAGCGAAGCAAAAAAAAGGGGTTACAAGTCAATTGTGCGCCGAGAGGTTGTTCGAACCATTACTTCGGGGACTCTTCTAGAGGACATGTATTTAGATACACAGGAAAATAATTTTCTTGCCTCAGTGGCTAATATTCGAGGTAAGTGCGGACTGGCTTGGTTTGATATTTCAACGGGAGATTTTTTTACGCAGGATATAACGCTTGGAAACTTATCAGAAGCTATTAACCGAATAGAACCAAGAGAAATTTTAATTTCAGATAATGTTTTTCAGAAAGATGATAAGAGTGATGCATTGGATGATTGGGAACATGTTATCACTGTTTTGCCAAACATTAGATTTGATTCGAGGATTGGTGTTTCTAAGTTAAAGGCTGCTTTTGATGTTGATACTCTCGAGGGCCTTGGTGATTTTACGCGATCTGAGTTGGCTGCTGCTGGAGCAATCGTTCAATATATTGAATATACTCAGCAAGGTGACATGCCGCGCATAGCAAGCCCGAAGCGTTTTTCCGATGGTATTACAATGGAAATTGACCCATCTACAAGGCGAAGCTTAGAGCTAACTAAAACTTTAAGTGGTGAACGTAAATTTAGCTTGCTCTCGGTGATTGACCAAACACTTACGGGGCCAGGAGCTAGATTGTTGTTTTCCCAGTTGTCAGCGCCACTAACCAATCCGGCACTAATTAATGATCGATTAGATATAGTTGAATATTTTTTTAATAATCCCCAAGTAGTTCGGATAATGTTAGAGTTTTTAAAAGGCATGCCTGATATTGAAAGGGCACTATTAAGGCTATTATCAAATCGAGGAGGCCCTAGGGATCTAATTGCGATAAAAATTGGCTTTGATTTAACGAGTAAAATTAAAAAAGCAGTTTTGAATCAAAAGATTCCAACATGCATAAGACACATTTATTCTGAATTAAGCGAACTTAATCATTTAGTTGATAACCTAAGTAAGGCAATTATTTCTGATCCACCAACTAACTCAAAAGATGGGGGATTCGTAAAAGAAGGTTATGATGAGAAATTTGATCAGATACAGAAATTAAAAAATGATAGCCGCCAACTTATAGCTGAATTTCAAAAGAAATATGCTAAAATTACAGATATTCAAACATTGAAAATTAAATATAATCACGTACTTGGCTACTTTGTGGAGGTTTCTGTAAAAAATTCAGAGAAAATATCTAGCCTTTCTTTTAATACTTTCATTCATCGGCAAACTATGAAAAATGTTGTCCGCTATACAACTACTGAATTAAACGAATTAGAGGGGAAAATCGCTAGTGCAGCTGATAAGGCACTTGCTCTCGAAACATTAATTTTTGATGACTTATTGGAAAAAATTAATATTGAGGCCAATAACATCTCTCTAACCGCAAAGGGGTTGGCACAATTAGATGTATCAACATCTCTAGCTAAGCTGGCTATTGACTCAAGGTATACAAGACCAAAAGTCGACAATAGTTTAAGCTTTCAAATAATTGGGGGGCGTCATCCCTTAGTTGAGTCGTTTCAGTCAACGAGCTTGAGAGAGACTAGGGCAAGTAAAGCCAGTCTTAACTTTGTTAAAAATAACTGTGACCTCAGTGAAAAAAATAATTTATGGTTATTAACCGGCCCAAATATGGCAGGAAAAAGCACCTTTTTGAGACAAAATGCTTTAATAGCTATACTAGCGCAGATGGGATCATTTGTTCCAGCTGATAGTGCTCACATTGGAGTAATTGACCGCTTGTTTTCTCGGGTGGGGGCGGCAGACGATATAGCTCGAGGGCAGTCTACATTTATGGTTGAAATGGTTGAAACGTCGTTAATACTATCTCAAGCTACAAATCGAAGTTTTGTTATACTAGATGAAATTGGGAGAGGAACAGCGACCTTTGACGGCCTTTCAATCGCATGGGCGATAGTCGAATATTTACACGATGTAAATAGATCCCGTGCGATATTTGCTACCCATTATCATGAACTTACTGCTTTAAAATCCAAACTATCTTCAATGAGTTGTTATAATATGAGCGTTAAGGAATGGAAGGGAAAAATCATATTTCTTCATAAAGTTATAGAAGGAGTGGCAGATCAGTCATACGGTATTCACGTCGCCAAATTAGCAGGTTTGCCAAGAGATGTTTTGGATCGTGCAAAAATGGTTCTTCAGGCTTTAGAAGGAGAGGAAAGTAGAGGCACGTTAGGAAAAAGGCACTTAGAGGAATTACCACTTTTCTCAGAAAAGCGCTCTTTTAGTGATCCCATAAGTTTGGAAAATTCAAAGCTTAAGGTTGAGTTGGATAACGTAATTGCGGATGAGATGTCACCAAAAGATGCCTTAGAGTTTATTTATAAATTAAAGGGGATAACTAATTAGAAACCAATAGTTATAATAAACCAAGTATTAATGTGGAATGATTATTTTATTAAAAAATCTAAATATAGAGCAATAAAACAATGAACCAAATGTCTAAAAGACGAGGGGTAATTAATCGAATACAAGTTCAAGAAGATATAGAGTTTCTTTTCAAGAACTATGGTTACGATGCATCCAAGCGTAATAATATTGTTGAAATTTTAAAAAAAACGTTAATCGATGGAAATGTAGAAATAAAAAAACGATTTGAAAGTTGTGTTGTGAAAAGCGATGCAGGTAAGGACGTATTAAAAGAGAATACATTTCTAATAGATCAACTGATACGCATTATATTTGATCTGGCAACCACCAGAGCCTATCCAGCGGCCAATCGATCGATGGCGGAGAAAATAAGTCTTGTAGCAATTGGCGGTTATGGACGTGGTGAGCTAGCCCCGTATTCGGACGTAGACATAATGTTCTTAATTCCTTATAAAGAAACGCCATATTCTGAGCAAATTATCGAATTTATTCTTTATACGCTGTGGGATATGGGTCTTAAAGTTGGCCATTCAACGCGATCTATCGACGATGTAATACGGTTATCCAAAGATGATATAACAATCCGAACCTCCTTATTAGATTCACGATGGATTTGGGGTGATCAGTTTTTATACCAAAAGTTAGTTGATCGCTTCAAATCAGAGGTTATAGAGGGGTCGGGACCAAAGTTCGTAAAGGCTAAGTTAGAGGAGAGAAACTTAAGACACACCCGCATGGGTGACTCTCGGTATGTTGTTGAGCCTAACATTAAAGAGGGGAAAGGAGGATTAAGAGACCTTCAGACGCTTTATTGGTTAGTCAAATATCTATACGGTATCAGTCTATTTGAGGAGCTTCTTGAGATAGGCATAATTACAAAGCAAGATCTTAAGCGTTATAATAAAGCCTACAAGTTCTTGTGGACTGTTAGATGTCACATACATTTTTTAAGTAAACGCGCGGATGAACGCCTCTCCTTTGATATACAAAAAGCAATAGGGGAACGGATGTTGTATACAGATCGAGCGAGTACCTCAGGTGTTGAAAGATTTATGAAACATTATTTTTTGATTGCAAAAGATGTTGGCGATTTAACACGAGTTTTATGCGCCGTTTTAGAGGATCAGCAAAAAAGTAAGGGATTATTTAAAATCAATATGGGGTTAAACGGTTTACGTAGGAAAAACAAAATTGATGGCTTTAGTGATGAAAAGGGTAGAATTAATGTCAATGATAAAGAGGCATTTAAAGATGACCCTATTAAGCTCATTAAAATTTTTTATGAAGCTCAGAAATATAATTTAGATATTCATCCCAATGCGATTCGACTGATTTCAGAAAATTTACGACTCATTGATAATAGTTTGAGGAACAGCAATTCAGCCAATGAAATTTTCTTGGGGATTTTGACAGCCAAAACAAATCCCGAGCAAGCACTTAGATTAATGAACGAAGCTGGTGTTTTGGGAAAATTTATCCCTGATTTTGGAAGAGTTGTCGCACAAATGCAGTATGATATGTATCATACTTATACTGTTGATGAGCATACAATCCGAGCGATTGGGATTCTTTCGCGTATAGAAAATGGCATATATTCCGAAGACATGCCAAACTCAAGTGAAGCAATGTCTATGATCCAATCACGCAGAGCTTTGTATGTATCTGTATTTCTGCATGACATAGCAAAAGGGCGAGACGGTGATCACTCTCAGATTGGTTCAAAAATCGCTCTTTCTCTAGGCCCGCGGCTCACATTAAGTGAGGAAGAAACGGAAACCGTTGTTTGGTTGGTTCTAAATCATCTCCTTATGAGCGATACTGCTTTTAAACGTGATATTGATGATCTGAAAACAGTTCAGGATTTTGTGAAAAAAGTAAAGTCAATTGAGCGCTTACGTTTATTAACAATATTAACAGTTGCTGATATCAAGGCTGTTGGGCCCAAAACATGGAATTCTTGGAAATCTGGTTTGCTTCGGTCACTATTTCAGCGGTCCCTTGATATTTTGTCTGGTGACAGAGTGATTGAGAATCGCAAAGAACGAGTTGCTCATGCTAAAGATTCCTTTCGCAAATGCATTAAAGGATCCGAAAATGATTTTTTTGAAGATTTTATATCTAAGTGTTACGACACATATTGGCTAACCTATGGTGTAGATGTCCATATACGCCATGCAGGTATTGTAAAGCATGCTCTAGAAAACCACTTAAACTTGCATATTGATGTTAGGGTTGATGAAGAATTCGAATATACAGATATTACGGTTTATACCCAAGATCATCCTGGGATTTTTTATCAAATAGCTGGAGCTGTAGCACTGTCCGGCGCAACTATTATGGATGCAAAAATTGTAACCCTTTCAGATGGAATGGTTTTAGACAGCTTTTCTATCGTAGATATTAACAACCAAGCATATAGACAAACCAATCAATTAGATAGGTTGAAAAAGAGAATCGAGAACGTTCTATCAGGTAAGCTCAACCTTGAAATTGAATTAAGTAAAACAATGAAAAAACATTCAATTCAAAAAGAAGAATTATTCAGTGTAGCCACCAGAGTAATAATAGACAACTCTGCCAGTATTAGTGATACGGTCATAGAAGTTAATGGAAGGGATCGAGCGAGATTTTTATATGATGTCACCCGAGCATTGAATCAACTTGGTCTTAAAATTAACTCCGCGCATATAACAACGTATGGTGAACATGTTGTCGATACCTTTTACGTAAAAGATATTTTTGGTTTAAAAATTAATCATAAATCTAAACTCGAAAAAATTCGATCCGAACTAGTTAAGGCCGTTGAAAAAAAACAGACCCAGAACCAAGAGCTTCGAGTAAACTAAATAACAATAGTATTGAGTTATAAACTGGTTTAGACCTTAAAAAGATTTTTACAAATTATTTAGAAACTTATTTATGATATGCAGCTAAAATGGCTCTTTTTAAATCAATATTTACCATAAGTGCCCTTACTCTTGTAAGCAGGCTATTTGGATTTATACGAGACGTTCTTATCGCAATTTTTCTTGGAACAGGTATACTTGCGGATATTTTTTTTGTAGCTTTTAAAATTCCCAATCTTTTTCGAAGATTATTTGCGGAAGGAGCGCTGAGCGCAGCATTTGTTCCGCAATTTTTGTCTTTAAACAATAAAAGTGGTTTCGAACACGCTATAAGATTTGCTCAGGAAGTTTTATCCATACTTGTTTTGGTGACTTTAGGTTTTGTAGTTTTAATGCAAATGTTTATGCCAATCGTGATTCTTTTATTTGCTCCAGGTTTTCTTCAGAGTAAAGAGAAATTAGATTTAGCAATTGTTTTGACACGAATTACTTTTCCATACCTTATTTTCATCTCATTGGTTTCTTTAATGTCTGGGGTTTTAAATGCGCTGGGCAAATTTGCCGCTGCAGCCGCTACGCCGATTCTATTAAATGTTGCTTTAATTGGTTCTTTAATACTTCTTTCTGAGCACACTCAAACTCCAGCACACGCGTTAGCATGGGGTGTAAGCGTCGGTGGACTTATGCAATTTATCTGGCTTTTGATTTATTGCTCTAAATTGGGGGTATATCTTCGACTAACATTACCGAAGTTCTCTAAAGAAGTAATGTTAATGTTAAAGCGTATTATTCCTGTGGCTATAGGTGCTGGGGTTTATCAAGTTAGTTTGTTAATTGATACTATAATAGCGTCGTTTTTGCCATCGGGCTCCATTTCTTACTTATTTTATGCGGACCGAATTAACCAATTGCCGATAGGAATTGTTGGTGTCGCTATTGGAACAGCATTGCTTCCAACACTATCCAAAAGTCTAATCGCAAATAATGAAAAATTAGCACTCGATACCCAAAATCGTGCGATCGAATTTTCGATAGTTCTCGCATTGCCTGCGGCAATCGCACTCATTATTTTGGCTGGACCAGTTATATCGACATTATTTGAGAGGGGACAATTTGGAGCCGACTCAGTCGTTTCAACAGCAGCTGCCTTATCAATTTATTCTATTGGATTACCTGCGTACATATTAATAAAGGCATTAGTACCAGGTTATTTTTCAAGAGGGGACACGTCCACGCCTATAAAAATCGCTGGATTTGCGATAGTGATAAATATTATTTTTAATTTGATCTTAATGGGGCCATTTTTACACCTAGGAATTGCTGCTGCGACAGTAATTTCAGCATGGTGTAATGTTGCACTGCTATCAGTTTTTCTCTGGAAACGTGGCCAACTTAAACCAGATAATTTATTCCTTTATCGTTTACCTCGTGCAATTTTGGCAACTCTTATCATGGGATGTCTGGTATATTTAGGTGCCTTTCTTTTTGAGGAGTCGCTGAATGGTAAAGTGTTTGAAAAGTTCATAACATTGATCGCACTAGTATTTTTAGGTCTTACCTCGTATGGCTGTATTACGATATACTTTAAGGTCTATAGTTTAAAAGATATAACTGGGGTATTTAAGCAAAAAATTTAGTAATCTGACTTGTTCCGAATAGAATAACTAGTATTATCAGCTTAATCTTCATTATAAAGTAAAAGAACCAGTATGAGTCGAATTTTTTCGGGTATTCAGCCAACCGGTGAATTGCACCTCGGTAATTATTTGGGTGCTTTACGCAACTGGGTTAATTTACAGCACAAATATGAATGCATTTATTGTGTCGTAGACTTGCATGCAATAACCGCTTTACACAATCCCAAACAGCTTGAGAGAAACACGTTAGAAGTTACAGCTGGCTTGATAGCGTCTGGTTTAGATCCAAAGAAGAATATTATATTTAATCAAAGCTCTGTATCCGCACATGCTGAGTTAGCGTGGATTTTTAATTGTGTCTCAAGATTAGGTTGGTTAAATCGAATGACTCAATTTAAGGAAAAGGCGGGAGAGAATAGTGAAAGAGCGTCTGCCGGGTTATACGTATATCCAAATCTGATGGCTGCTGATATTCTTCTATATAAAGCGACTCACGTGCCGGTTGGAGATGACCAGAAACAACATTTGGAGTTAGCTAGAGATATTGCTCAGAAATTTAATACGGATTTTCAAACAAAGTTGTTCCCATTACCTGAGCCATTAATTATAGGAGAAGCAACCAGAGTTATGTCATTAAAGAGTGGCTTGAAAAAAATGAGTAAATCTGACCCTTCTGAGAATAGTCGTATTAATATGACCGATGGCTCCGATGAAATTCAGAAGAAAATAAAAAAGGCTACTTCAGATGCTGAGCTTTTACCTGGCAGACCCGAGGAACTTGTTGAAAGACCAGAAGCCTCAAACCTTTTAGGAATTTTTGCTGCCTTATCGGATAAAACACTTGAGAGTGTTTGTCAGGAATTTGAAGGAAAGCAGTTTTCAGTATTTAAGTCTGCGTTGGTAGACATTGCTATTGCGGTGTTGGCACCTATCGGTGATGAGATGGCCAGATTGTTGAAGAACCCAGATTATTTAAGGGGTGTTTTAAAGGACGGATCCAAAGGGGCTAACGACATTGCTGCCCCAATATTAAAAGATGTGTACGAATCGGTAGGCTTTTTAAGAACTTAGTTATCAGTTTTTTAACAAAAAAAATAGTAAATTAGCTCTTCGAATTAGGACAGATATGGTTATAATGTAATCACGGTTGAAAAAGGTTTAAAAAAATTCAAATTGATAGCTTTTTTGGAATAAGATTAGAAAATGAAAATTTTTGACAGATCAATCATTGTATTTTTATTATCTTCAACTTTTTGCTTAATAACGCTAGCAATCAGCTTTCCTAGCAAACTAATATCTAAATCACCTCAGGCTTTATTGACTAAAATCACTTTAAGCGATGTAAGAAAGGTTAAATTATTTGAGAAAAAAAATAGTCCAGGTAGTCCTCTTTCTGCAAATAAATTATCTATTGCATTTAATAGTTTAAAATACGATTTGGCAGGTATTACAAAAGAGGGCGCTTTCGTTCCCCGAATCTTTTTAGAAAAAATACCAAATGATATGTCCAATATACAGAGACCGAAGCAGAAGAAAGAAATATTTTTTAAAGCAATTCTTCCAGTTATTTTAAGAGCTAATAATAAAATAATCAAAGATCGAGAACGACTTTTAAGAATAAAGATCAAAATAAAAAGGCTATTAGACCTTAATGTGCTTGATAAGATTTGGTTAGCAGCGATGTCTGATAAATATAAAACTCGAAGAGATGACGTTCACCAACTACTGCTTAAAGTTGATGTTATTCCGCCTTCGATAGCTCTTGCACAAGCAGCTGAGGAGAGTGGATGGGGAACCTCAAGATTTGCAATAGAGGGTAATGCTCTTTTTGGTCAATGGACTTATGGAAAATCCCATTCATTAATTCCACTGGGAAGAGACTCAGGAAAAAAGCATAGGATAAAGGCTTTCCCAACGATATTTGACGCTGTTAAAGCATATATGCATAATTTAAATACACACAATGCCTATCGCGAATTTCGTAAAAAAAGAGAAAACCTTAGGAAGAAGAAGCTACCTTTACTTAGCAGAAACTTACTGGGTTCACTCAAGAATTATTCCCAGCGTAGAAATGAATATATTAAAACTGTAAGGTCCATTATTAAATCAAATCAGCTTGATATGCTCGACAATGCTAAATTAGGTGGAGATTATGTTGTTATAGTCCAACCACCAGCCATCTAGTTACTAAAATTAGTTTATTTCTGGTACTACAAATAATCTACCAAACCAGTACCAATGGCCGTCTTGTCTTGGCATAGTGCAATTTACCCGAGTTCTTCCTGAGGGTAATATTTTTGGCATTCTAATCTCTATACGACGGCCCAACTTCTCAAGTTGGAGTTTCCCGGTTCTTGAGGAGAAACAGTTCAAAGAACTAAGCTTTAAGGTCTCCGAATTAATTGTGAAACCAAGCGAAGGTGGATTGTTGGAGCTAATAAGGGGGCTTTTGGGAAGGAGCTCAGTAATTGGAAGGGGCCTCGTCCTAAGAATTAAACGAAATCTTTTCATATTACCATAATTTTCATTTAGAGCAAACCTTGGTATATTAAAGAAATTGCTTTTTGCATCTATGGGCCCCGAGTGTTGGCCAAACGCAGATTTATAACCAAGTTCTTTGACAAGGTTTTGCACCTCAGTGCTACTCTCACCAAAAGGATATGCAAATATCTCAGGGATACCACCTAACTCAATTAAATACTTCTCATTTGAGGTTAATATTTCTCTTATATTTACATTATGCGAAGATGTGGCCATATGATTATGAGTGTTTGTATGTGCGCCAATATCCACTCCTGCGCTTTTGAGAGTCCGAATTTGGTCCCAAGACATATATTTTTTTGTATTTTTGCCTATCAAGGCTGTGGAAATAAAGACAGTAAATGGAAACTTGAGTTTTTGAAACCTTGGCCAAGCCTCTGAGAAAACTGACTGGTATCCGTCATCAATTGTGATCCCAACGGTTTTCTCAGGGAGGCTCTCCCCAATCTTTAATTTTGAAATAATTTCTCTTATTGGCAATACTTTGTAATTTTTATTCCTTAATTCAGCTAGGTGCAGGTCAAACTGTTTTAAACGTATATTAGTTGAAGGATAAGTCGTTTCCCCGAAGCGATGATACATAAGGATTACTGCTGAGTTTTCAGCAACTAGGGTATTACTAGTTATTAAACAATTAAAACTCGTTATAATAAAAATTATAATGGAATATGATGTTAATCTCATTTGTTTGCATCCTTTTGCTTCTTTTTTGATAACATCATTGGAACTTTTAATGTTCTATCAGATAATAGTTGGTAGGTTTTGGAATTAAATAATTGATAATGCCACCACTCATTTTTAAAGAAATCCCAACCAGCTGCTGTCATTATTCCAAGTAATAGCATTCGATTTCTCCTTGCAACCGTGCTTATTCCAGGGTTGCCATGGTGAGAGAGGTCTGAAAACTCGTCAAAACCTGTTCCCATGTCTAGTTCTTGACCACTGGTATCGAGGAGGGTTACATCAATTGCAACTCCTCGTGAATGTGGCGAGCCAATATTAGGGTCCGCTAAAAAATTTGGATCTGGTGAATGTCTCCAAAGAACCCATTGTGCTTCAGACGGCCTAAAGGCATCGTAAATCCTAATCTTGAGCGATAATTGGGCGGCTAGTTCTACAGCGTTAGATAGTAGTTTTTCGGCATCCGTGTGGAGATAACATCTTGGTCGATCATACACACTCTTGCCCGTAAAGTTATCATTTGTGCCATAGAGTAGCAAAATTTCTACTTTGTGCGTTTCAGGCAGTATCTCAACTAAAGCCATATTTCCAAGCTATCCAATATTATAAACTAATTTAAATACCTTTGATTTATATATGCATTACATTTAAAAGAATATTAACCAATAATATTAATTTTAATTGGTAGGTTAGTTAATAAGGGTTAAACTTGAATATTCTAGTTTTCGATACGGCCAGTCCCATGTGTTCATCAGCTATTTTTGCTGATGGAGCTGTTGTTGCAAAGAATCACAAATTAATTACACACCAACACGCTGAGATTCTAATTCCAATGATTGAGCAAACATTATCTGATGCAAAAATGGATTATATTGATCTCAATTTAATTGGTACAACTACTGGACCTGGAAGTTTCACAGGGATTCGTATAGGGTTAGCGACGGCTCGTGGCCTATCATTGGCATGCAATATACCATTAATCGGGGTAACTAATTTTGAAGTGTTGGCGAATGCAGTTTCAAGAACAGATAGAGTTGGTCAAAGAATTCTTATAATTTTAGAAACCAAACGTGATGATTTTTATGTATGTGTTTATAGTGAACGACTGGATTTGATTTATGGCCCGACGACTATTGAAGGTGGTGATCTTGAGGGTTTGGTTGATCCAGGCAAAACAATTATTTTAGGCGATGGTGTAAAACGTGCGATGCCATTTTTTGCCCGCTCAGGGACCACACTTACCGGAAAAAAAACAAAAAACAATATAGAGTTACAAATGATCGCCGTTCTTGTAAATGATAGATTTAACCTCGATGCTAAACTGGAAAAACCTAGGCCGATGTATATAAACCCTCCAAATATAAATTAATTGATTTGTAAATGCCATGTTATGAGATTGTTAGAATTTCTGAGTCGAAATTTATTGATGTTTCCAAGATCCATAAGAGTTGTTTTGATAATAGCTGGAGTCTCAATTATTTAAGCCTTCTTATGAAAAATAAGATTAATGATGGTTTTATCGCTAAATTAAAAGCCAGCACTAATATAAAAAAACACAATAAGTCAAAATATAATGAACTAGATAAATGTATCGGGTTTATCCTGTTTTCTATGGTTCACGAGCATTCGGAATTAATATCACTTGGTGTTCTTCCAAATTGGCGCTGCAATGGAATTGGATCCGATTTAATACAGCATGTTATTAGCTTTATACAAAGGTCTGGAGCGAATCGATTAGTTTTGGAGGTTGCTGAAAACAATTTATCAGCGCGTAAGTTATATTTAGATCTTGATTTTAAGGAAATTTCCCGAAGAATTGGTTATTATAAACAATCTAAAGGAAATGTAGACGCGTTAATTTTAGAGAAAAAGATCTGATAGCCAGATTTTAAAGATATTTAATATAATGATTATTTTTAAAATGATCAGGAATGTTTGATTGAAAAAAACTGGTTTATATTTTATGTTATAGTTAATAATTATTTATAGCTTGAGGGGCGGAACTCATTGGTTGAACAAAAAAGAGTTTCTAGTTTGCAGGAATTATGTATTCAGCGTGGGATGAAGATGACAGATCAACGTCGTGTTATTGCGGAAGTGCTGTCAGAATCAGATGATCACCCTGATGTGGAGCAGGTGTACAATCGCTCGGTCGAGATTGATCCAAGGATCAGTATAGCCACGGTTTATAGAACGGTGAGATTATTTGAAGAGGCCGGTTTGCTTGACAGGCTTGATTTTGGAGATGGCCGGGCGCGTTATGAGCAAACTAGTGATGACCATCATGATCATCTAATCGATGTAAAATCGGGAGAAATTATCGAATTTCATGATGAGGAGGTTGAAGCCCTTCAACTTCAAGTTGCGAAAAAGCTTGGTTACAAGTTGGTTGGTCACAGAATGGAGTTATTTGGTGTTCCACTAAAAAAAAATGAGACGATTGATTCTAGATAAAATCATGATGAGATTATTTATCATTAACATTAAACTGGCTCTCTTATAGCTTGAAAAAACACCTTCATATCAAAACCTTTGGTTGCCAAATGAATGTTTATGATTCTGATCGTATGGCTGATGTTATGCAAAAGTCGGGTTATCATAAAATTAACGTCCCAGATAATGCTGATATGATTATATTAAACACATGTCACATTAGGGAGCAGGCTTCCGAAAAACTTTTCTCTCAGTTGGGCCGGTATAGAAAGATAAAATCAAAACGTGAGGCTGAGGGGGCCACAATGATTATAGCTGTTGCTGGATGCGTTGCTCAGGCAGCAGGGAATGAAATTATTAAGCGCGCGCCTTTTGTTGATATCGTTTTAGGGCCGCAAACGTATCACCGATTGCCGGAGATGGTTGCAGAGGTAACACGGTCAAAGATAAAGAATAAAGATTCACAGGTTGTTGACCTGGAGTTTCCTGAAAAAATAAAATTTGATTATTTGCCAAAACCTGGTGTTGCGGGGCCATCTGCTTTTTTATCAATACAAGAGGGTTGCGATAAATTTTGTACATTTTGCGTTGTACCATACACTAGAGGCGCCGAATATTCTCGTTCAATTGAGAGCATTTTAGATGAGGCAAAACAACTTATCGCGTCTGGCACAAAAGAAATAACTTTGCTAGGGCAAAATGTTAATGCATATCATGGATTAAAAGAAAATAGCACAAGGAAAAAGGAGTTTGGACTGGGATATCTTATACGTAGGATAGCTGAGATAGAGGGTCTTATGCGACTTCGATATATTACCTCACACCCTAAAGATATGACTGACGATCTCATAGCTGCCCATGGAGAAATTGAACTTCTCATGCCATTTTTACATCTGCCGGTTCAAAGTGGATCTGACCAAATATTAAAACGAATGAATCGGCAACATAAGGTTAAAGATTATATTTCCGTAGTGGAAAAGTTATTGAGCGCCAGACCAGAATTAAGACTATCATCTGATTTTATTGTTGGTTTTCCTGGTGAGAGTGATGCAGACTTCGAAGCAACAATAAGGTTAATAAGAGAGGTAAAATTTTTGCAAGCATATTCTTTTAAATTTAGCCCTCGCCCCGGTACACCTGGCGCAAACCTCGAAAACCAGATTCCAAATACTGTAAAAGATTCTCGTCTGGCAGTTTTGCAAGAAATTTTACTAAATCATCAAAGTGAATTTAATAAATCGACAATTGGGAAAACAGTGCCCGTGCTTTTTGATCGAAAAGGTCGAATTAATGGACAGTTATTGGGCAGAACAAAGTTTATGCAGCCAGTGCACGCTAACTTAGATGATGATTATATGGGTCAGGTCAGCCAAGTAATCATTGATACGGCCACGAGCAATAGCTTGGGTGGAAGTCTCACAAAATGAAACTCTATATCACCTCAAATCTAAATGTTGGAATTTATTAAAAATATTTTAAAAAGATGCTAATCAATGAGAATTAAAAAACAAATAAAACTAAGTAGTATTGGAAATGCTGCAGGTGAAACTTCTGACGCTAATTTAAAAATCGAATTTAGTGACAATAAAGTTTTGCCTATTTTGTTTGGCCAGTTTAATTCAAACTTGGCTTTGATTGAAAATAAGTTGGGTATCGTTTTAAACGTGCGTGGAAATAAAATAAATATTTCTGGAACACCGGAAAAATCAAAGTTAGCACAGAGCGCTCTGGACGTCCTTTATGAAAAAGCGTGTGAGGGCATCAGTATCAACGAAGGTGAGGTTAATGGTGTTCTAAGAATGAATACCACCGGATTAAAAAAAACAAATATAGATGAAAATTATGTTGTGACGAAGAAAAGGAAAATATATCCGCGTTCTCAAAATCAAGCGGATTATTTTAATAAAATGATAAACCATGACCTTGTATTTGGGTTAGGCCCAGCAGGAACGGGAAAAACTTATTTAGCCGTTGCTAAGGCTGTAGAGTCTTTGATAAACGGGAAAATCGATCGTATAATTTTATCGCGTCCCGCAGTGGAGGCTGGAGAGCAACTAGGTTTTTTACCCGGAGACATGCGGGAAAAAGTCGACCCCTACCTTCGTCCTCTCTACGATGCTCTTCATGATATGTTACCAGAGAATCAAGTAGCAAAGAAATTAGACAGTGGTGAAATAGAAATTGCCCCTTTAGCATTTATGCGAGGACGGACACTTTCTGACGCCTTTGTAATTCTCGACGAGGCCCAAAATACAACACCAATGCAAATGAAAATGTTTCTTACCCGGCTCGGAGAAAACGCTTCTATGGTCGTTACTGGCGACTTAACTCAAGTTGATTTACCTAGTGGCCAGCGATCAGGACTTTTTGATGCTGTAGATATTCTTGATGGAACTGATGGGGTAGGTTTTATAAGATTTGATGAAGTTGATGTTGTTCGACACCCGCTTGTTGCAAAGATTATTAATGCTTATGCTAAAAAAAGTTCAGGAAAATCGAATGTTAGTAGGTAACTTCGACATTAACTATGGAGGCTAGCGTCAACACGTTAGTGCAGTTAAGAAGCAAAGAATGGCGTAATATTCTACCTAATTGTAGGGCCTTATGTATTGCTGCATCCGATGCCACTTGGCAAAGAGTCAATATGATTAATGGTCCCTATGAACTTAGTATAGTTTTAGCTAATGATAAGTTTGTAAAAAAATTAAATAATAAATTTCGGGGAAAGAATAATCCAACAAATGTCCTATCATTCCCAGCTGCCGCGGATAGTATAAATATGACTGGTGATATCCAAAGCCTTGGCGATATTGTTTTGGCATTAGAAACAGTTCTTGCTGAGTCGCAAGAGAATTTGTCACAACATTTTTCGCATTTGATTGTTCATGGCTGCCTGCACCTGTTTGGTCACGATCATATTGAAGAGGCAGAAGCACTTGCAATGGAGGCACTTGAAATAGAAATTTTAAAAACACTGAATATAAAAAATCCATATACATAGAAATTGTTAATCGTAAAATAAAGTATTTCTTTGATGAAAAATAAAAAAGCTCAATAGAGAAGGACCCATGAAAACTTTAGACCATAAAACGCCATCAAATCCATTAAAGCCGAACATTCATAAAAAAGAGACATGGTTATATAATTTATGGGCTAATTTTATTAAAAGTATTTTTGGATCACGTAATGGGGAGGACTCCGTCCGTGAAGCAATTGAGGAATTAATAGAGGATGATGGTGAAAAAATAAGCTCACTTGAGATGGAGGAACGAAACCTTTTATCAAATATACTATGCCTCAAAGACCGAACGGTTTTTGATGTAATGGTTCCCCGGGCTAATATTTCTGCCCTAGATATTAACGCTTCACTATCTGATTTGATTGAACTAATTAATGCTGAGGCTCATTCGCGTGTACCAATATTTCAGGAAACACTCGATGATGCCATTGGAATGATACACATAAAAGATGTTATGGCCGCGCGATCAATTTTTAGCGTTTCAAACCACAGTTTAGATGCTGACCAGTTGGAACTGCGAAACATCATGCGGGAAGTCTTGTTTGTTGCACCATCGATGCAGATTTTAGAGTTATTGCTTGAGATGAGAGTTAAACGAATCCATATGGCTTTGGTAGTTGATGAATTTGGTGGAGTTGACGGATTAGTAACCATTGAAGATTTAGTTGAGGAAATAGTTGGTGAGATTGAAGATGAACACGATCAGGATGAAGAACCACAAATTACGTTTAAAAATAATGGTATAGTTGAAGTTGACCCAAGAGTGACCATTGATAGTTTTGAAGAAAAATTTGGTCAAGTTTTTACAGAGCAGGAAAAAACGGACTTAAATACGCTTGGTGGAGTAGTGTTTGCGTTAGCTGGCCGGGTTCCGATTCGGGGTGAATTGGTAAAACACTCAAGTGGAATGGAAATAGAAATAATCGACGCTGACCCTCGACGTATTAAAAATATTCGAATACTTGGACTAAGATCGTACTTGAAGGATAAATGATAATAAAGTCAATATTAACCACAAAAAGAACATTGATAGAAAGCCATCATGTTTTTCTTAGTTGAGCATTTATATACTTTTTTTTTAGAGTTGAGAGGTTTTAAGAGAGGGGCTTTGGCGATCTCTCTGGGCCTTATTTCTGTGTTAGCGTTTCCCCCTATTCACTTTCTGCCAATAGGAGTTATTAGTTTTGTCGGTTTAATTTGGCTCTTAGATGGCTCGAGCGAAAAAAAAAGTTTAAATAAACAACAAAACTTAAGAGGCCATTTTTTTAACAGCTCATTTTTAGTTGGTTATAATTTTGGTCTTGGTTTTTTTTCAGCAGGTTTCTATTGGATAGGGTTTTCTTTTTTAGTTGATGCAGAAATATTCTCTTGGATGATACCGTTTGCGATTCTCGGTTTATCGGCTTGTTTTGCAACTTATGTTGGCATTGTGACATTTATAACTTTTCATTTAACGAATCGAGGAATTGGAAGAATTATAATTTTTTCGATAGTTTGGGTTTTATTTGAATGGATAAGAGGTTTCTTATTTACCGGTTTTCCATGGAATTTATTGGGGACAATATGGGCTAACAGCGATAATATGATTCAATTGGCATCTTTTTTTGGGGTCATTGGTCTAAGTTTTATCACTGCTTTGACTTTAAGTTCATTCGCTATAATAGCATATGCAAATATACCAATAATTTCGCGCTTCAAAGCAATTTTAGCACCTGTTTTGTTGATGGTTCTTATTTGGGTTGGAGGTGCTTACAGATTAAGCGGGGTTGCTATTAATTATGCAGATGGGGTTTTTTTGAGGCTCGTTCAGCCAAATATTCAGCAAAGTGAAAAGTGGAAATCCGAGAAACGCCTTGAGCATCTAAACAATCTTTTGGAATTAACAGAGAGACCCTCGGTTCAAGGTAATATTAGACAACCAACTCATATAATTTGGCCAGAGACCGCAATACCATTTAGTCTCGGCGGGCCTATGAGTCCAGCTCTGGACATTATTTCAAAAGTGGTACCAAAAAATGGGGCATTATTTTCTGGTGCCCTAGAAGTAACTAATAGTCAATTTGGTGAAAAAAAATTCTGGAACACATTGAAGGTTTTAACATCGGAAAATAAAATTTTTGACAGTTATAAAAAATTTCACCTCGTACCGTTTGGAGAGTTTATTCCTTTTCGTAAGCAACTCGAAAATCTTTTAAGAAGCAATAAATATTCTGCTTTGGCGCGCATTGATTTTTCTCGAGGGTCTGGATTAAAGGTTATTCATGCCCCAGGCATACCTCCGGTAAGTCCGCTAATTTGTTATGAAGTTATATTCGCTGGGAATGTAGTACCCAGTGATGTTGATGAGAAAAATCGACCAGAGTGGCTTTTAAATATTACAAACGATGCGTGGTTTGGCGTTTCGATGGGACCATTCCAACATTTAGCAGCAGCAAAGTTTCGAGCTGTCGAGGAGGGTTTACCTCTTGTAAGAGTTGCTAATACCGGCATTTCTGCCCTAATAGATCCCTATGGTAGGACTGTTATTCAAACTCTTTTAAATGAGCGAAAATTTATAGATGTTGGTCTACCCAAAGCTATTAAGAATCGAACATTTTTCTCTCAGTTACAAGTATTTTTTTATCAGTTCGTACATTAAATATTTTTTTGATTTCTAATGAGACTATAATGAAAAAGAAATTTTGTGATTTTTAAATTAGCCTTGATAATTTTTAATCCCCTTGCTAATCATGGTTGCTATCCTTAGTTCCTTGTAGCCCTATATGTTTTAAATATTAATAGTAATTTTAACCGAATATATTTTTTTAACTGGGAGTGTTATTTTGTCCAACGAAAATTTTTTGTTTACCAGTGAGTCCGTATCTGAAGGTCACCCTGATAAAGTTAGTGATAGGGTGTCTGATGCCGTCGTTGACTTGTTTCTTGCTACAGATCCATTGTCGCGGGTAGCGGTCGAAACCTTATGTACTACAAATAGAATGATACTCGCTGGGGAGGTTCGTGGACCTGAGAATATTACCCATGAAAAAATGGAAAAAGTTGCTCGAGATGCTGTTAGAGACATCGGTTATGAGCAAGAGGGATTTCATTGGAATAATATGGATGTGGAAGTATATGTTCATGCTCAATCTGTTGATATTGCTCAAGGTGTTGATGCGTCTGGGAATAAGGATGAGGGCGCAGGGGATCAAGGGATAATGTTTGGATATGCGTGTCGTGAGACTGAGGTGCTAATGCCAGCACCAATTCACTATTCGCACGGAATATTGAAAGAGTTATCTTTAGCGAGACATTCCGGGGAAGTAAAAGGACTCGGGCCTGATTCAAAGAGCCAAGTTACTTTGAGATATGAGAAAGGCAATCCAGTATCTGCAACATCAATTGTTGTATCAACCCAACATGATGCGGACCTTGATCAAAAAGATGTTAAAGAGTTGGTTAGGCCTTATGTTGAAAAGGTGCTACCTGAAGGATGGATGTGTCCTGAGAGTGAGTTTTACGTAAATCCAACTGGTCTATTTGTAATTGGGGGACCTGATGGCGATGCTGGTTTGACAGGAAGAAAAATTATTGTTGATACATATGGTGGTGCCGCGCCTCATGGTGGGGGTGCGTTTTCTGGAAAAGATCCCACCAAAGTTGATAGATCAGCGGCATATGCGGCTCGCTATTTAGCTAAGAATGTTGTTGCAGCGGAATTAGCAGAGAAATGCACCATTCAATTATCTTATGCGATAGGCGTATCAAAACCATTATCAGTTTATGTTGATACCGCTGGTACGGGAAAGATCGAAGAAATGAGGTTATCAAATATCTTACAAGAGATTATGGATTTAAGCCCTCGAGGTATTCGTGAACATTTGGAATTAAGCCGACCAATTTATGAGCGATCATCAGCTTATGGTCACTTTGGAAGGGTTCCAGAAACTGATGGAGGGTTTTCTTGGGAGAAAGAAAGCCTTGTAGAGGCTCTTAAGGCGGCAATTTAGAAAATATTAGTGGATGTTAAGAAAAGATATTAACAGTCATTTGCCCCGATATTTTGGTCGAAGAAAAGGGCATGCCTTAAGTAAAAGGCGCCAGATGTTAATTATGGATGTCCTTCCACGACACTCACTCGTTTTTGACAGAAATGGTCGTCTGAATGAAACCGCTTCATTTGGGCGCGAGGGCAGTCTTTGGTTAGAAATTGGCTTTGGAGCCGGAGAGCATTTAATTGATCAGGCATTAAAAAATCCAAACATAAACTTTATTGGTTGCGAACCATTTGTGAATGGGGTAGCGACTTTATTGTCAGAGATTGAGAGATATTCGATTAAAAATATTTGTATTTTTAGTGATGATATTAGACTGCTATTAAAAACATTGAGGCGATCTTCGATTGATAAGGTTTTTTTATTATTTAGTGATCCTTGGCCGAAGAAACGCCATAATTCGCGAAGGCTTATATCTTCTGAAATGCTCGATGAGTTATCAAAGATAATGTCAAACAAGTCTAAAATTCTTGTTGCGAGTGATGATTTGAATTTAATTAGGTCTGTACTTAATTTATTTTATTGTCACCAAAATTTTTTTTGGTTAGCCGATAGTAAAGATGATTGGGAAAACAGGTATTCAGGCTCAATAGCTACACGTTATGAAAACAAAGCTATTTCAATTGGAAAACACTGTATTTATTTATCCTTCACACATGAGATAAAAAATTATGTTTAGTTTTTGATAAAAAGCTTGTATTTTTGTTAAGATAAGTAAATATTATCGTTAAATATAATTTTTGAAGCGTTCATAGTGGGCTTAATGGCCCACTTTTTTATTGTGAAAATATAATAATATGAAAACTGAAGAAAAAATAATAGAAGAAATCTTGGTGTCTGAAATTCAAAACTTAGGTTACAGGCTTATAAGAGTGAAGGTTTTACGCGAAAACAACTTAACACTTCAGATTATGATAGATAAAAATCATGGGAGTGAAGTAACAGTTGAAGATTGTGAAATTGTCTCAAGAAAAGTAAGCCCTCTTTTAGATACTGATTGTCCAATAAATGATGAATATTTTTTAGAAGTAAGTTCGCCTGGGATTGATCGGCCGTTAATCAGTTCGTCGGATTTTGATAATTATATTGGATTCGATGCTCGAATTGAGATGAATACCATGGTTGGTGGCCGAAAAAAATTTAAAGGTAAACTAATGGGTATGGAGAAAGATATGGTAAAGATTTTGGCCGGAGATGTTTTTTATGAATTATCATATAATGATATTTTTCGAGCAAAATTAATTCTAACTCAAGAATTACTCGATGTATAAATCGAAATTTAACTGAAATAGGTCTGAGCGTTATGAGTGATAATATAGAAACAAGTGTTATTTATGCCCACCCAGAATTATTATTGGTTGCAGATACTGTGGCTCGAGAAAAAGGTATTGAGCGAGAAGTAGTCCTTGACGCCATGGAGCAAGCGATTCAGAAGGCTGGGCGCTCTAAGTATGGTCAAGAACATGATATTCGCGCTGAAATCGATCGTAAATCTGGTGAGATAAAGTTAGCTAGATATATTGAGATTGTCGAGGAAGTAGAAAATGAGATCACTGAAATTTCCTTTGTTAACGCGCGAGTGAAGAGAGACGATGCGAAAATTGGGGAGTTTTTCATTGATACGTTGCCCCCCATTGATTTTGGCAGAATTGCTGCTCAGACGGCTAAACAAGTTATAGTGCAAAAGGTTCGAGAAGCCGAGCGTAAACGACAATTTGCCGAGTTTAAGGATAGAATTGGTGAAATTGTAAATGGGGTAGTTAAAAGAGTCGAGTTTGGAAATGTTATGGTCGATTTGGGTGGTCGAGCAGAGGGGGTAATTCGGCGGGACGAATGTATTCCTCGTGAACACTTTAATAATGGAGATAGAGTTAGATCCTATATCTTTGACGTTAGAGAAGAGTTGAGGGGACCACAAATTTTTCTTTCCAGGAGCCATCCACAATTTATGGCAAAACTTTTTACTCAGGAAGTTCCGGAAATATACGACGGTGTTATTGAAATTCGTTCGGTGTCAAGAGATCCTGGTAGTCGCGCTAAAATTTCTGTTATTTCTAATGACACTACGATTGATCCTGTTGGAGCCTGTGTCGGGATGAGGGGTTCTCGTGTGCAATCAGTTGTTGCTGAGTTGCAGGGTGAAAAAATTGATATTATTTCATGGTCAGACGAGCCCGCTACTTTTATTGTGAATGCTTTAGCACCGGCGGAAGTTACTAAGGTAGTTCTAGATGAGGAACAAAATAGAATTGAGGTTGTGGTACCCGATGAACAATTGAGCCTTGCAATAGGCCGTCGTGGTCAAAATGTTCGCTTGGCTTCGCAACTAACAAATTGGGATATAGATATTTTAACTGAGGCTGAAGAATCCGATCGCAGGGGTGAAGAGTTTAAGTCGCGCTCACAATTATTCATTGATGGCTTAGATGTTGATGAGGTTATCGCGCAATTGCTTGTGACTGAAGGATTTTCAACAATTGAAGAGGTTGCATTTGTTCCAATAGAGGAACTATCAACAATCGAGGGATTTGATGCTGATGTGGCGGAAGAGTTGAGAGATAGGGCTAGACAATATCTTGAGCAACGAGAAACAGAGTTATCAGACATGCGTAAGAAAGCTGGTGTAAGTGATGAGATAGCCGAAATTGATGGTTTAAATGGTGAGATGCTTGTAGCTCTTGGTGAAAATGAGATTAAAACCTTAGATAATTTAGCTGATTTAGCGAATGATGAATTAATAGATATTGTCGGTAAAGGCAATTTGTCAGAAGATACTGCTGATAAAATTATAATGCTGGCTCGAGCACATTGGTTTGAGGACGAGGAGATAGAAGATGATAAAAAGAAAAACGAGTAATGATAAAAAATTAGGTAAAAAGTCTTAAGAATTTATTGTTTATATTTGTTCGGTAGAGAGGTTGTCCTGTTAAAAAGCCCAAAAAGTGATAGAAATATGAGAAAATGTATTCTCACTAAAGAACAATGTTATAAATCAGATCTAATTCGATTTGTGGTAGGGCCAAATAAATTTATTGTTCCAGACGTTACTGGACGTCTCCCTGGTCGTGGTTTATGGTTAAAGGCAAAAAAAGATATTATTATAGCTGCGTGTAATAACGGTATTTTTCCAAAAGCGGCAAAGGATAAAGTAAGTGTCCCTGATGATATGGCTGATTTGATTGAGGGCTTATTAAGAAAACGGTGCCATGAATTAATGGGAATGGCGAGGCGAGCAGGACAAATGGTCGGTGGTTATGCGAAGGTGGGTTTGTTTATATCTTCTAAAAAGGCTGGTGTAATATTTGTGGCTAATGATAGTAGACGCGTAAGTTCTATAGAAAATACAAATATATCTCCTCATGCAAAGTTCGTGTTTTGTTTTAGTAGCCAGGAGTTAGGTAGAATTTTTGATAGAGATAAAATCGTATACGCTGTTATTAGCTCTGGTTCATTAGCTACCAGCCTTTTACTTGAAATTAAGAGGTTGTCGGGTTTTTTAAGGCAAAAGATGGGTACTTGAATATTAGCAAATACAATTTAAGCAAAAATATTTAATGAATTTTTTAATAACATAATAAAAAAATAGTTGGTTGGATATGAACGATAATACTGATACCAAAGACAAAAAACCAAAGAAAAAGCTGACCTTATCCCGGCCAGGTAAACTTGAACTTCAAAAAACAATTGGAGGAGGTCAAGTGAGACAGAGTTTTTCGCATGGCCGTTCAAAGGTAGTTGCAGTTGAAGTAAAAAAGAAGAGAACATTCGAGGCGAGTTCATCGGGCCGAATGAAAGAGGTCGTGGATAGGTCAGGAGAAAAAGAACTTGAATCAGATATTAAGCCAGTTGAGGAGGCGGAATCCCAAGAAAATCAATCGGTAAAACCTACATCTCAGCAGAATCTTACTGAAAAAGAGCGTACAGCCAGAGCTCTTGCCCTTCAAGTTGCCCAAGAAACTGAACAGGCTAGAAAAGATAGCCCAGTACCCGAACCAATTAAGGATCTGGAGCCCGAGAAAATCCAAGAAGATCAGATTAAATTAGATGAGGCCGAGATTGAAGCGGAAAAAATTAGACAATCGGCGTTAGATTTAGAGGCGGCTGAGGCCGCTGCTGCAAAGTCCAATTTAGATAAATTGATTCTGAAAGATGATGATGAAAGCCCGAAGAAAAAAGGTGTGTCGCCAAAAAAACAACTTTCAATGCCAAGGCAAGGGGAGAGACGTAGACAAGGAAAACTCACTATAGCTGAAGCATTAGATGACACTGAACGTCAGCGCTCACTTGCTTCTCTGAAACGCCAACGTGAGCGGCAAAAACGGCAAGAGGGGCCCATTGAACACATTAAAATTGTTAGAGAGGTGATTATCCCAGAAACAATTTCTGTTCAGGAACTCTCAAATCGAATGGCCTCCAGGGGCGTTGAGGTGGTAAAGGCTTTAATGAAAATGGGTGTGATGGCGAAAATGGCTGACGTGATTGATGCGGACACAGCAGAATTGCTGGTTGAAGAGTTTGGCCACACAGCAAAAAGAGTGAGTGACTCCGATATTGAAATTGGCTTGGGCGATAAACAGGACAAGGACGAAGATATGGTGGCTCGTTCTCCAGTCGTAACAGTTATGGGCCATGTGGATCATGGGAAGACTTCTTTGCTTGATGCAATAAGGAAGGCTAGCGTGGTTGATGGCGAGGCTGGTGGCATTACTCAGCATATTGGAGCTTATCAAAGTGAGGCCGATAATGGCGAAAAAATTACATTTATTGATACACCAGGACATGAAGCATTTACAGCCATGAGAGCAAGGGGTGCCAAGGTTACTGATATCGTCGTATTAGTGGTTGCTGCTGACGATGGTATCATGCCCCAGACTGTTGAGGCAATTAATCATGCAAAATCTGCCAATGTTCCTGTTATCGTAGCAATTAATAAAATTGATAAACCAGATGCTGACCCTAATAAAGTTAGAACCCAATTGTTGGAGCATGAGTTAGTTTTAGAGGCCATGGGTGGTGAGATACTTGATGTTGAGGTCTCGGCTACTGCGGGAACCAATATTGCAAAATTGGAAGAAACCATCCTACTTCAATCTGAAATACTAGATCTAAAGGCAAACCCGAATCGACGAGCGGAAGGCGTGATTATAGAATCACGAGTGGAACAGGGAAAAGGTGTAGTTGCAACCGTGTTAGTTCAAAGAGGCACTTTGAGTATGGGAAACATTTTTGTTGCAGGCTCGGAATCTGGCAGGGTAAGAGCACTTGTAAATGATAAAGGTGAGAATATTATAGAGGTTGGTCCAGCGGTCCCCGCCGAAGTTGTTGGTTTCTCAGGCGCCCCTAATGCCGGCGAAGAATTTTTTGTTGTCGAGAGTGAGGCGCGTGCTAGAGAGATTGCGGCATTTAGGGGGGAAAAGAATCGAGTTGCAAAGTCAATTGCGGGCCAACGTGGCACCTTAGAAGAAATGTTTCAATCAATAAAGTCTGGAGAAGTAAAGGACTTGCCGATTGTAATTAAAGCGGATGTTCAAGGTTCTGCCGAAGCAATAGTTGGTATGTTTTCAAAACTTCCACAAGATGAAGTTAAAATTCAGGTTCTACACCAGGGTATTGGCGGCATCAATGAATCAGATGTATCTTTGGCGGGAGCTTCAAACGCTGTAATTTTTGGATTTAACGTAAGAGCTAATCACCAAGCTCGTGATACGGCACGAAAAGAGGGTATTGACATCAGGTATTATTCAATAATCTACGATGTTGTAGATGACATAAAGAAATTGCTTGTTGGTCTAATGGCCCCGATCGTTCGTGAGACGCATTTGGGAAATGCAGAGATAAGAGAAGTTTTTAACGTGTCAAAAATTGGAAAAGTTGCAGGCTGTTTTGTGACTACCGGTGAGGTCAAGCGTGGAGCTAGTGTGAGATTGCTACGTGATGATATTGTAATTCATGAAGGTAATTTATCCACACTTAAACGATTTAAAGATGATGTGGGTGAAGTTAGGGAAACAATGGAATGTGGCATGTCTTTTGAAAATTATACTGATTTGAAAATTGGCGATGTCATAGAGTGTTTTGATGTGAAAGAAGAAACCCCAGAAATATAAATTTATTTAGTACAGGTAATTTATGGGAAAAAAGTCTAAACACATGTCCAGGCATGTTCCCAGTCAGCGGCAATTACGGGTTGGCGAAGAATTGAGGCATCTGTTGTCGCAGATTTTTGATCGCGGAGAGTTGAATCATCCGGACCTGGTTAATGTAACTATTACAGTCTCAGAGGTGCGAGTCTCACCAGATTTAAATAACGCTACAATATTTATAACACGTTTAGGTGGCGGTGAACGAAAGGTGTTAATTGAAGCGGCTCAGAGTGCTTCTCCTTTTATCCGACGTCAGCTAGCGAAACGTGTTTATTTACGAAGAGTTCCTAAATTAAAATTTGAAGCTGACACATCATTTGATTATGCAATGCATATTGATCACTTATTGGGATCCATAGACTGAGAGAGGAAAATATAATATTTGACGACGCTAGAACGATTTAATGAGGTCTAAATAATAATATGGCTAGAAAAAGAAAAGGTGAACAAGTTCATGGATGGCTAGTTGTTGATAAACCTTTAAATATGAGTTCTGCTAAGGCTGTTTTTTATGCAAAAAAGTATCTAAATGCCTCAAAGGTGGGTCACGGAGGGACGCTTGATCCGATGGCTTCTGGGGTGCTACCGTTGGCTTTTGGAGAGGCGACAAAAACAGTTTCTTATGCAGCAAACAAATTAAAAAAGTATAAGTTTACCATTAGATGGGGTGAAGCCAGAGATACTGACGATCTTGAAGGAAACATTATTGATACGAGTGATGAAAGACCAAATGTTTCTTCTATCCGTAATATTCTTAAGCGATTCATTGGAAAAATAAATCAGGTGCCCCCAATTTACTCAGCAATTAAAATAAGCGGCCAAAGATCTTATAAATTGGCACGTGGCGGAAAAGACGTTGTTTTAAATCCGCGTTCTGTTTTTATCGAAGATTTAGACTTGATTAAGGTACTTAGTAAGAATGAAGCCAGCTTTCAATTGTGTTGTGGAAAGGGAGTGTATGTAAGGTCGCTTGCACGAGATTTAGCTCAAGCCTTAGGAACGGTCGGATGCATCTCTAGTTTGAGAAGAACACAAGTCGGTAATTTTTTAGAAAAAGATGCAATTTCGCTGGATCAATTGAAAGTTTTAGGGCATAAGAGGGCCGCTGTAAGTAAATTGCAGCCGGTTGAAGCGGTGCTGGACGACATCCCGGCGCTGCTATTGACTGAAGAAGAAGCAAAAATAGTAAAAGATGGTATGGCTATTCCGTTGGTTCAATTATCTGAAAGTCAACAAGCCTTGCAAATAGAGGTGGCGACACCTCTTTATACAATATGCCGGGGTAAAATTGTTGCATTAGCTAAGATAGAATCAGGGAGAATTAGACCTTATCGTGTATTAAACCTTTGATATGATTGGAGAAACCGATGTCGATTACTGCGGAACGCAAACAGGATGTAATCAATGAATACTCTATTAAAGTTGGTGATACTGGTTCACCAGAGGTACAAATAGCAATCTTGACGGAAAGAATTACTAATCTGACTGACCATCTTAAAACTCACAAGAAAGATCATCATTCCCGGCGTGGGCTTTTAATGATGGTTGGGCAGCGACGACGTCTTTTGGATTACTTAAAATCACGGAAATTTGATCGCTACGATGATTTAATAAAAAGATTGGGATTGCGTCGATAGAGTATTTTCGGGTTCTATGGTTATATTTAAACACGCCAGTTTACAATTAATAAGATAAATTATTCAGGTAAATCTGATTCGCAAAAGTGGCGACTTTTCAGTTTCATACATTAGGGTTGAATGGCAATAGAATATAAATTAAATGAGCTAAGTAAATTAATATTTATTAATTGTGCCTTTTCAAAGGTACAAACATCATTGTTGGTAGGAAGGATAACATAATGTTTTCTGAATTCAAAAAAGAGATGAATTTAGGTGGTCGTAAACTTACGTTTGAGACAGGAAAAATAGCACGACAGGCTGACGGCGCAGTCATGATTACATATGGTGAAACTAAGGTGTTATGCACAGCTGTTGGTGCAAAAAAACCTAGGGCTGACCTAGATTTCTTTCCTTTAACGGTTAATTATCAGGAAAAAACATTTGCTGCTGGCAAAATACCGGGTGGGTTTTTTAAACGTGAGGCTCGTCCAACTGAAAAAGAGACGCTTACTTCCCGCCTTATCGATAGGCCAATTCGACCTCTTTTTCATCCAAATTACAAATGTGAGACGCAACTGATCTGTACAGTATTAGCGCACGATCTAGAAAATGATCCGGACATTATTGCGATGATTGGAACTTCGGCAGCGTTAACGATTTCTGGTATACCCTTTATGGGCCCGATAGGTGCTTCAAGAGTGGGATACATAGATGGGGAATACGTTTTAAATCCTGTTTTGGAAACTATGCAGGATTCCAAACTTAATTTGGTTGTTGCGGGAACTAATGAAGGGGTTCTAATGGTAGAGTCCGAAGCAAATGAACTTTCAGAAGAAATAATGCTCGGAGCCGTGATGTTTGGGCACAAAGCTAATCAGGAAATCATTTCTTCTATAGTTGATCTAGCGCAGGCTTGTGCTAAGGACCCTAGAGAGGTTCCAGAAACACCAGAGATTTTTGGCCAAATAAGGTCTACGGTACAGAAATTATCGGAAGATGGATTGCGAGAGGCTTATTCTATCTCAGAAAAGTCCGCGCGTCAGGAGAGAATATCCAGTATTAAAGCAACCGTCATGGAAAATTTTATCGATAATGAAGATGCTACTGATATGGTTGTTGGTAATGTTTTCAAGGAAATAGAGAAGGATGTTGTTAGAAAAGATTTGATTAAGACAGGCCAAAGAATTGATGGTCGTGATACCAGAACGGTACGACCAATCGTATCAGAGGTTGGAATTCTTCCACGGGCCCACGGGAGCTCACTTTTTACCCGCGGAGAGACACAGGCAATGGTTGTCGCTACACTCGGTACTGGACAGGACGAGCAAATAATTGATGGGCTCGATGGTGATTATCGTGAACATTTTATGTTACATTACAACTTTCCACCCTACTCTGTGGGAGAGGCTGGTAGGATGGCGGGTCCGGGTCGTCGAGAAATTGGTCATGGAAAGCTCGCTTGGCGAGCAATTCGCCCAGTCATGCCCGAAAAAGAATTCTTTCCATATACAATCAGGATAGTATCAGAAATCACTGAATCCAATGGATCGTCTTCAATGGCTACTGTTTGTGGCACTTCTTTATCAATGATGGATGCCGGTGTACCTCTAAGCAGACCAGTAGCGGGTATAGCGATGGGTTTGATAAAAGAAGAGGATGGTGTCGTTATTTTATCAGATATTCTAGGTGATGAAGATCATCTTGGTGATATGGATTTCAAGGTTGCGGGGACGGAGACCGGGATAACTGCGCTTCAAATGGATATTAAAATCACATCGATTACTGAAGAAATAATGAGAGATGCAGTAGAACAGGCGCGCGAGGGCAGACTACATATATTGAAAGAAATGTCAAAAGCTCTAACTTCTGCTCGTGATGTTGTTAGTGATAATGCACCGCGCATCACGGTGATTAAAGTTTCTGTTGATAAAATTCGTGAAATTATTGGACCTGGAGGTAAAATGATCAGGGAGATTTGCGAAACCACCGGTGCAAAGATTGATATTGATGACGACGGAACTGTAAAGGTTGCGGCTATGGATGAAAAGGCATCAGATGCAGCAGTAGGAATGATAAATGATATTGCTGCGGAGCCTGAAGTAGGTGTTATTTATACCGGTACTGTGGTAAAGACGGTTGATTTTGGAGCTTTTGTTAATTTTATGGGTGCTCGCGATGGATTGGTCCATATTAGTGAATTACGTCCTGAGAGAGTAGAAAAAACAACTGATATTGTTAATGTTGGAGATAAAGTTAAAGTTAAGTTAGTTGGAATAGATGATAGGGGGAAAGTAAAACTTTCAATGAAAAGCGTAAATCAAGAGACGGGTGAAGATATTAGTAATTGATTGCGGTAGAATATACCAAATATTAATCATAGTTTTTTGTAAAATTATTTTTGTAAATTATTCGTTTTTTGGCTTTTTAATACATATATATGTAAATAGAGGTAAAATTTGTATTATGGCCTTATGATAAAATTAATGATTTAAGGAAATTAGTTTTTTCTAATTTAGTCCAAATTTGCACAACTGATATATGTACCTGGTAGAAAATAAATATGACCTCAGAGAAAATATTCGAGCCCCAAGGTAGCTATACTTATGATGAAATAATTGCGTGTGCGAAAGGCCGGCTTTTTGGTGCTGGCAATGCTCAATTACCTCAACCACCTATGCTTATGTTTGATCGTATTACATCAATTTCTGAGAAAGGTGGTTTTTACAATAAAGGCCAAGTTTTGGCGGAATTCGATATTAAACCAGAGTTGTGGTTCTTTTTGTGTCATTTTGAAGGTGACCCGGTAATGCCGGGTTGTCTCGGCCTTGACGCTTTATGGCAACTGGCCGGGTTCTATCTGGGTTGGAGCGGTGCAAAGGGTCGTGGCAGAGCCTTCGGGGTAGGTGATGTTAAATTTACAGGTATGGTTACACCGTCGGCTAAACTTGTAACCTACCGAGTGGATATTAAAAGGGTTGTAAATAGACAGGTTGCAATTGCTTTTGCGGATGGTGTTATGGAGGTTGACGGCAAAATTTGTTATGAAACTAAGGGTTTGCGTGTTGGTACCATTCCAGCAGATGTATAGTAAAATTAGTGTAAATATGTAATGAGGGTAGTGTGAGAAAAGCGGTAATTACTGGATTAGGTATTGTATCATGTATAGGTAATAGTAAACGTGATGTAATTAAGTCTCTTCGTGCTGGTTCGTCTGGAATAACCTTTTCTGAAGAATTTGCAGAAATGGGCTTTAGGAGCCAGGTTTGGGGTAAACCAGAGATTGATATAGCTGATTACATTGATCGTCGAGATAGGCGCTTCATGGGAGAGGGTGCAGCTTATAATTATATAGCGATGCAACAAGCGATAGAAGATTCTGGACTTGACGAAAAGTTAGTATCCAATGAGCGTACGGGACTAATTATGGGGTCTGGTGGCCCATCTGTAATTAATCTGATTGAGACATCGGATACTGCTCGAAACAGGGGTCCAAGAAAGGTTAGTCCCTTCATGGTGCCTAGAACGATGTCCTCGACAAACTCGGCAACGTTAGCTACGCCCTTCAAAATTAAAGGCGTTAATTATTCAATAACTTCGGCGTGTTCAACATCAGCTCATTGTATTGGTAATGCTGCGGAAATGATACAGTGGGGTAAACAAGATATTGTATTTGCAGGTGGAGGAGAAGAGTTGGGCTGGGGTATGTCCGTCATGTTTGATGCCATGCCAGCGCTTTCATCAGGATATAATGATAATCCCACTTGTGCTTCTCGTGCTTTTGACGCTAATCGAGACGGATTCGTAATAGGAGCTGGTGGAGGTGTTGTAGTTATTGAAGAATATGACCATGCTGTCGCTCGGGGTGCAAAAATTTATGCCGAAGTGGCGGGTTATGGTGCGACTTCTGACGGCTATGATATGGTGCAACCTTCTGGCGAGGGGGCAATACGTTGCATGCGGCAGGCTATGGCAAATCTAAGATATCCAGTTGACTACATAAACACTCACGGCACCTCTACGCCTGTGGGAGACGTTAAAGAGTTGGGGGCTTTGAGGGAGGCCTTTAAAGATTATGAAAATGTTCCTTATTTTAATTCTACCAAATCGCTCACAGGTCATTCCCTTGGAGCTACTGGAGTTCAGGAGGCGATCTATTCATTACTTATGATGGAAAATAATTTTATTTGCCCATCTGTAAATATTGAAGAATTAGAGCCAGAAGTAGGCGATATGCCCATTGTTCGTGATTTAATGGATAATGTTGAAATTAATTGCGCTATGTCTAATAGTTTTGGATTTGGGGGCACAAATGCTTGTTTGGTTTTTTCAAAACCTCTCGCAGAATAATTTATAATGTTGAAGTCTGATCAATCGATGAGTGGCAAACGCGGCCTGATTATGGGTGTAGCAAATGAGCGATCTATTGCTTGGGGTATTGCCCAGGTTTTGGCACAGTCTGGAGCAGAGTTGGCGTTTACATTTCAAGGTGAAGCCTTTGAAAAAAGATTGGAACCATTGGCAAAGGGAGTAAATTCTAATATTATATTGCCGTGTGATGTTGAAAAACAAGATAGTATTAACTCTGTTTTTTCAACTATACAACAAGATTGGGGTTCGATAGATTTTGTCGTTCATTCCTTGGCCTATTCTGATAAACATGAGTTATCTGGGCGATACGTTGACACAACTGCGAAAAATTTTTCTAGAACGTTAGATGTTTCATGTTTTTCATTCACTGCAGTTGCTAAAGCCGCCTACCCATTAATGTTGGATAATGGTGGAAGTATGATTACGCTTACGTATTATGGTGCGGAACGGGTTTTACCAAATTATAATGTCATGGGCGTAGCGAAAGCGGCTCTCGAAGCAAGCGTTAGATACCTAGCGACAGACCTTGGCCCAGATAAAATACGTGTGAATGGGTTATCAGCGGGTCCGATGAGAACTCTTGCTGGAAGTGCAATTGGAAGTGCTCGTAAAATTTATAATTTAAGTGAATTAAATTCACCACTCAGAAAATCTGTTACTCTTGACCAAATTGGTAATACGGCTTTATATTTGCTTAGTGACGCAAGCAGTGGCGTTACCGGTGAAATACATCACGTAGATTCTGGTTATAATATAATTGGTATGCCGTATCTATAGAATATTTAAACTAATATGTTTTTAATAGACGCTATAATTGAAAAATGTTTTATCTTGTAATTTTAATTGGTAAGGAATTATGGTTTGGACAAAATCCGTCCGTATAGTAAAGTGCTTAGAACTCTAAAAAGCGCAGGTCTGAGACCCACAAAACAGAGATTAGTCCTATCAAGACTTCTCTTTGATGGGAAGAACCGCCATGTTACAGCAGAAGGCCTTCACTCAGAGGCTATTTTATCTGGACAAAAGATATCTTTGGCTACTGTTTATAATGTATTAAATGCTTTTACTTCTGCCGACTTGTTGAAGGAAATAATCGTAGATTCAGGCTGTAGTTACTTCGATACGAATATTACTGAACATCATCATATTTTTAATGAAGATAACAATGAATTAACGGATATTAAAATAAAAAATGTAGAACTGAAGGGTCTGCCAATTTTAACTAGTTGCGAGAAGTTGCAGAGAATAGACGTAATTATTCGGGTAAAAAATAAAAGTAAATGATATCAGTAATTTATATATATTTTTAGAACTATTAAACAATATATTGACTAAATAAATCAAAATAGTCTAAACTGTTTTTAGATTGAGAAATCCAATCGTTATTAAATTACGTAACCAGTGAAATAATAGTTAATCGGAAAGGAACGAGACATGCCTGCATTAAAAGGGTCGAACACAGAACAAAACTTAAAAGATGCATTTGCTGGTGAATCACAAGCAAACCGCAGATATTTATATTTTGCTCAAAAAGCTGATGTCGAAGGTTATAATGATGTATCTACCGTGTTTAGATCAACAGCGGAAGGAGAAACAGGTCACGCACACGGTCACCTAGAGTATCTTGAAGAGTCCGGTGATCCAGCGACGGGTCTCCCAATAGGCGCGACCGCTCAAAATTTAGCGGCAGCAGTTGAAGGTGAAACGCATGAATACACTGACATGTATCCGGGCATGGCGAAGACAGCCAGAGAAGAGGGCTTCGATGAAATTGCAGATTGGTTTGAAACTTTAGCGAAGGCTGAAAAATCCCATGCTGGACGTTTTCAGAAAGCGTTGGACTCGTTAGACTAGAGATAGAAACTCCTGAGTCACACGCTTAATGTTTAGGGGAGACCTTTTGTCTCCCCTTATTATTTTATTATCAATAAATAAGGTTCAACTTTAATGTCTGAAGGCAGCTTAGAGGCGCCTACCCGCCACAACATCCCTTGGAAAGAAAAAGATTACTTAAATCCTCAAGTAATTGATAGTGAGATGCGCCGTGTTTTTGATGTGTGTCACGGTTGTCGACGTTGTTTTAACCTTTGCGATAGCTTTCCAAGATTATTTGACCTCATTGACGACTCAGACAGTGAAGAACTGGATACAGTTGAAAGCAAGGATTTCAAGACGGTTGTTGATGCATGTACGTTCTGCGATATGTGTTTTATGACAAAATGTCCTTACGTTCCTCCCCACGAATTTGATTTGGATTTTCCACATTTGATGCTTCGGTATCGGGCAATGGAGTTTGATCAAGGGAAAGTTGCATACACGACAAAACAAATTACTAAAACCGACAGAAATGGCAAAATGGCTAGTCCGATCGCAAGCCTTATTAATTGGACTACGAAGCGACAAAATAAAATTACCCGGCCAGTAATGGAAAAAATTACAAAGATACACAGGGAGGCAGAGTTACCTGAATTTACAAGTATGCCTCTAACAAAACGTACCCCGATTAAAACCCACACTAAACCTAAGAGAAAAGTAGCACTATATGCAACTTGCTTTGGAAATTATAACAATCCTAGTATAGGTGATGCCATGCGCGCTGTATTGGCTAAAAATAATGTTGAGGTTGAACTCGTATATCCTGCTTGTTGTGGCATGCCGCAGTTAGAGCAGGGAGATATAACTAGTGTTGCAGAGAAAGCGAAGATTGTAGCATCTGAATTGGCAAATTGGATTAAAAAAGATTATCAAATTATTGCTTTGATACCCTCGTGTGCACTGATGCTGAAATTTGAATGGCCATTAATTCTACCAGATGATATAAATGTGAAGGTTGTAAGCGAGAATACATTTGACGCTGCGGAGTTTATAGTTGACCTAGCGAAGAAGGGAGAATTATCTAATGAAATGGTGGGCCTCGATGGTTCTATTAGCCTTCAATTAGCCTGTCATTCTAGGGCGCAGAATATGGGCCCGAAAGCTGCGGAAATGTTGAGACTTATACCAGATGCTCAAGTTGAAGTGGTTGAGAGATGTTCTGGTCATGGTGGATCTTGGGGAATAATGAAGGATAATTTTGACGTTGCCTTAAAGATTGGTCGCCCTGCCGCACGAAAGGCTCTAGAGTCAAAGGCTAAATATATCGTATCAGAGTGCCCTTTGGCGCGTGAACACATAATCCAGGGAATCGATAAGCTCAATGAAACTAATCCTGAAAATTTTAGTAAAGTTGTTCAACATCCAATCCAAGTTTTGGCTTTAGCATATGGAATTAAATAATGACTATGAAAACTACTCTCAAAGAAAGTGATATACTAGACATCAGCAAATATGAGTCTATTAGGGGTAAATTTAGAGAGGAAATCGTTGAAGAGAAAAAATTACGCAGAATAGCGGTTGGTCCTTATGCCACTTTCTATTTTGAATCATACAATACAATGTGGTACCAAGTGCAGGAGATGCTCCGAATTGAAAAGGGTGGGAAGGCGCAAATAAAGGATGAATTGGCAGCTTACAATCCACTTATTCCTAATGGAATGGAGCTCGTTGCCACTTTAATGTTTGAGATTGATAACCCCGATATACGGACCGCTTTCTTAGCGGGGCTGGGGGGAGTTGAAGAAAAAATTAATATGCATATTGGCAAAAAAATTATTGCCGCTGTGCCAGAAGAAGATGTTGATCGCACGAGTTCGAAGGGTAAAGCTTCTTCTGTTCAATTTGTCCATTTTAATTTTTCAGAACTAGAGATTGCAGAATTTAATAGAAAAGCGGAGCAGATTGTATTGAGTATAAATCATCCAAAATATAGTCATTCCACAACCTTGCAAAAAGATACCCTAGATATATTGGCGATGGATTTTAAATAATACAGCTAATAGATTGAGATATATTACTTGATAGCTTCATCAGGATAAACTCCCCAAAAGTCTACTCGACGCAACCACCCTTTATAGCCATCTACAGAAACGATGCACCAGCTTAACGAGTGTTTGCACTTAGAAATTTTTCCAACAACGTTTACCTCTAATTTAGCGATAGGATTTGATTTGCTGCTCTCAGATTTTCTAAGTGTTCTTATTTTCCCCGTAATAATAAAAGTTCGAATCTTGCTAAGCATACTTTGGTGGATCCAGCCTTGGCCACCTCTAACATCACGTACTTTACGCCAGGTGCCGAACTCTAATATTACTTCTAGAGGCAAGTTTTTTACTTGATAAACCCAATCTATTGGATATTGAACACCGGGCCCAGTACGCAAATAAGTTTTATCTTGCTTTAGTGATACGAAACGTGGCAGCGGACTATTTTTTTTTTCTAATGAATTTTCTGCAAGACTTGTTTTATAAAAACTCATAAAACCCAGAAGTAGAATTAAGATTGATAGCTTTTTAAAAGCACTATTTTTATTGTATATTTTTTTCATTATTTTTATCAAAATTTCTAATTAAAGTAGTTTACTTTATCTAGGTTAACGACCTATTAAATATCATGATTTGGACTAGCTTTTGGAACTATGGCCATTTATATAATAATGAATTAAATATGCATAAATTAGTTTATTAATAAATTATCATATTGGGGGATTTAATTATTATTTCTGTTAATAATATCAAAATAAACATACGGCCAAAAGTTTTCGTTACTCGGAAGCTTCCAGACCCGGTTGAGACTCGAATGATGGAACTTTTTGACTCGCGCCTAAATTTGGATGATGTTGCATTAAGTAGGGAAGAGTTGATTATGGCTGTACAAAATTCTGATATATTAGTCCCAACCGTTACTGATGTTATTGACTCTGAAATTATTAACTCAGCGGGTGATCAATTGAAAATGATCGCTAATTTTGGGGCTGGTGTCGACCACATAGATCTTCGAGCGGCGGCTGCAAGAAACATAATAATTACAAATACACCTGGTGTACTAACTGAGGATACAGCTGACATTACAATGGCACTTATTCTTATGACAGCAAGACGATTGGGTGAAGGTGAGCGCATAATTCGCAATAACGAATGGACCGGATGGACACCGACACAATTACTTGGCAGTAAAATTACTGGAAAAAGGCTCGGCATAGTTGGTTTGGGTAGAATTGGTAGCGCCGTGGCTCAGCGTGCAAAGGGATTTGGTTTGAAGATTCACTATCATAATCGGACACGAATTATACCTAAAAAAGAACAACAGTTAGAAGCAACCTACTGGGAAAGCTTGGATCAAATGTTAGCTCACATGGATACGATAGTTTTAACCTGCCCTTCAACCCCAGCTTCTCACCATTTATTATCTGAACGACGCCTTAAGCTTATTCAACCGCATTGTTTTATTATTAATACATCTCGTGGGAATATTATTGATCAGACAGCACTCATAAAATTACTCGATGAAGGATTAATTGCTGGCGCAGGCCTCGATGTTTTTGAGGATGAACCAAATGTCCCCTCAAAACTAAAAAAAATGCAGAATGTTGTCATTCTGCCCCATCTTGGTTCGGCGACGATGGAGGGCAGAGTGGCAATGGGTGAAACTGTAGTAATTAATATTAAAACTTTTGTCGATGGACATAAGGTGCCTAATCGGGTTTTGGAAACATTGATTTAATAATATTGTTTATCATTTCTGATTGATCTCTGTAATGGTTGCGGATGGGCTACATAACAAGCACTTTGGATCTGGTTTAATTTTTATTTTCCTAAACTGAGTACTTAGAGCATTAAAAATAATTAATGACCCTGATAAACTCTCTCCCGTACCAATAATTTCTTTCAAGATTTCAGTTGCTTGCATAGAGCCAATAATACCACATAGTGATCCTAATACTCCAGCTTCAGCACAAGTTGGGATTGTATTTGGTTTTGGTGCTTCAGGATATAGGCAACGATAACAAGGACAATCTCCTTCATTTCTTTTATGTGGTTTAAAAACACTCAGTTGTCCGTCAAAACGCATAATAGCTCCCGAGACTAATGTTCTTCGTTCAAGGTAGCAACTATCCATTACTAAAAATCTAGTTGAGAAATTATCACAACCATCAGAAATAATATCATATTCAGATATTAATTGGCGGGCATTCTTATAAGTTAAACGCTCAGAATGGCAGATAATGTTTGTATCTGGGTTAATTTCCCTAGCTGCGATTTTAGCGCTTAATACCTTTTTCATTCCTATTCGTGAGGTTGAGTGCATGACTTGACGTTGAAGATTGCTTAGTTCAACTATGTCGTCATCTATTACCCCGATTGTGCCTATACCGGCTGCGGTAAGATATTGGATTATGGGTGTGCTGAGGCCTCCCGCGCCGACCACCAGTACTTTTGCTTCACGAATTTTTGCTTGTCCACTGCCACCAATTTCCGGAAGGAGAATGTGTCTTGCGTACCTTTCAACTTGTTGATCCGTTAGAGACATAATTTAATTACCTATTATTAATTCCATCAAATAGCGCAGTAGATAAATATCTTTCGGCAAAAGAAGGAAGAATCACAATAATTTTCTTATCTAACATATCTGACCGCGAACCAACTTCAAGAGCAGCGGCTAATGCGGCGCCCGAAGATATACCGATTGGTAAACCCTCTAACCTAGCTGCCTGACGTGCGGTTATTAATGCTGTTTCATTTCCAATCTGTATTACCTCATCAATAAGACTAGTATCAAGATTATCTGGAATAAATCCCGCACCAATACCTTGTATCTTATGGGGGCCAGGAATGCCCCCCGATATTATTGGACTATCTTCAGGTTCTATAGCAATCATGCGAATATTGGGCTTCCTTTTTTTTAATGTTCTACCAATTCCGGTAAAAGTTCCTCCGGTGCCAATGCCTGCAATAATTGCATCAATCTTTCCCCCTGTATCTGACCAAATCTCTTCAGCCGTGGTTTGACAATGGATCTCAGGGTTTGAGTTGTTACTAAATTGCTGTGGCATGAATGCGTTAGGGGTGTTACTTTCAATTTCTTGAGCTTTTTCAATAGCCCCTCTCATTCCTTTAGATGCTGGGGTTAATATGATTTCCGCTCCTAACAAATACAACATTTTTCGTCTTTCTTCAGACATGCTTTCTGGCATCGTTAATATTAGTCGATAACCCTTAGCTGCTGCAATGAATGCTAATGCAATACCAGTATTGCCAGATGTTGGTTCAACAATGACTGAACCCTCTTTTAATTTTCCCTCATTTTCAGCCGCGATAATCATGGCATGTCCAATACGATCTTTAACTGAAGCTAATGGATTAAAAAATTCACATTTACCGAGTATAATAGCATGACAATCATATTTTTTCGGAAGCCGGTCTAATTTAATTAATGGTGTAGCACCTATAGTGTCTATTATACTATCGTATATACGACCTCTGAATTCTGATAATTTATTCATAATTACTTTTATACATTGCTATATTGAAAAATCTAAGTTTTCACGGCCTTCGCTAATTACTCCACTGGAACGAGCTTTTTGGCATAGGTCATCGATTGAAATTTGATCCAACTTCCTCATCATTTCATTTTGGTGTTCGGATAGCAGTGGGCTAATTACTAACTTTGCAAGATTTGAACCGACTTCTTTCTCAAACATATTAACTGATTGGTCCATTTTACTTATAATTTCAATAATATCTCCCAGCGAGATACGCCGCCGCTCCCTCGCAAGGTTATAACCTCCTTTTGGTCCCCTTACTCCATGAAGAAGGTTTGCCTTAACCAATTCCTGTAATGCTTGTTCGAGATATCGACGTGGAATACCCTGACGCCGGGTAATATCTCTGCTTTGAACTGGTTGGCTGCCGGCGTGATAGGCAATATCAACTACCGCTTCAACGGCAAACAGTACTTTTTTTGAAAGGCGGAACATTGTAATACTAATCTCCATCTAATATGACGCATTTTATTTTGTACCTGTAGAACCAAAACCCCCACTACCTCGTGTAGTTTTAGATAACTCGTCGGTTTCATTCCACGCAATCGCAACTACTGGTGATACAACCATTTGAGCGATCCTCATCCCACGCTCGATTTTAAATGTATTATTTCCAAAATTAATAAGAATTACACCAATTTCACCTCTATAGTCTGAGTCAATTGTTCCTGGCGTATTCAGCACGCTTATTCCATTTTTGATGGCTAAGCCAGAGCGTGGGCGTACTTGTGCCTCATAACCCTCTGGCAAGGCAATTGATATTCCAGTAGGAACTATTTTGCGTTGGCTTGGTTTTATGACTAATGTGTTGTTAACTGCTGCAAGTAAGTCAACACCGGCAGAAAAATTTGTTTGTATTTCTGGTAAAGGTAGACCTTGATAATTCTTTAAGCGTTTAATAGAAACGCTAATCTTTTCCATTTTTATGATCTTTCAGAAATGCTATAATCCTTTTAGTTAATTTTTTCCCGATGGCTTCTTTAGACAAAATGGGCCACTCTTCTATTTTATTTTTAGAAATAAATTTTATTTGATTAGTGTCCCCACCAAAAACCCCAGTCTCCTTTGAGACATTATTTGCTAAAATCCAGTCACATCCTTTTTTATCGAGTTTGATAGTTGCATTTTCTAGTAAATTCTGGGTCTCAGCAGCAAATCCGATCACTAGATTTGGTCGATTTTTTTGAGTTCTAGCTATAGTAGCTAAAATATCTGGGTTCTCCATTAATTCTAGCGATAAAGTTTCGTCTTGCTTTTTAATTTTTTCAGAATATTGATTTTTTATACGCCAGTCTGAAACTGCTGCAGCACAAATCACGATGTCCGCAGGTAGGCAATCCAAACAGGACTGTAACATTTCTTCGGCAGTTGTAATATGTTTAACACAAATTCCAGGAGGATCTGGTATTTGCGTTGGACCGGTAATTAAAGTAGTAGTTGCACCTTGTTCATGGAGAGCCCTTGCTATTGCAAAACCCTGTTTTCCTGACGAGTGATTAGTTATATACCTTATAGGATCAATTGCTTCATGGGTCGGCCCGCCTGTTACAACCACTTTTCTGCCTTTTAACTTGCCCGCAGCTTTATTGGTTTTGATTTTAAAAAAATTATTTAGGGTTGCACTAATCTTTTCTATATCTGACATTCTGCCTAACCCGAATTCACCGCATGCCATCTCGCCATCTTCAGGACCAATGATTTTTATACCTCTTTTTAAAAGGGTCGATATGTTAGTCTGGGTGCTTGCATGATTCCACATTCTCACATTCATCGACGGGGCAATGATTACGGGCTTATCAGTGGCAAGTAATGTTGTTGTGGCAAGGTCATCGGCTATGCCACAGGACATCTTAGCTATTATATTGGCGGTTGCTGGAGCCACCAATACTAAATCCGTATTTCTAGATAATTGAATATGCCCCATAGTATTTTCATCTGAAACGGAAAATAGGTCTTGATAAACTTTATCTTTACTCAGAGCTGTAAGCGAAAGTGGAGTTACGAACTTACCAGCGTTTTCAGTTAATATACATCTAATACTTATATTAAGGCGATTTAGTTCTCGAATAAGATCGAGGCTTTTATAAGCCGCGATACCACCGGAGATTATAAGTAAGACCCTTTGTTTGTTATTCATTTTGCAAACCGTAGAATTTTTGGCGTTAATTTTTAATAGCAAAAATGAAAGTTAGACGTGGATTAATATTATAGCAAGTAAATTACATAAATTATTGGTATAATTCAGATTATTATCTAGAGTTTTGCGTAAATTAAATAAACCCAGCTCGCCAAAGAAAATAATAAAAAACATAATATTAACTTCTCGATTAAAGCTCTGCGCGAGCTTTTTCTTTGAAACTCTTTTAGACTATCAGCGTGAATTTTTAAGCCTTCTTTACTTAAGGTTTTTATATTTTTTTCTAGTAAAGACAAAGTTTTTGGCAAGCCCTTTATCTTATCTGCAATTTCCTTTGTTGACTGAATGAAAATAGATTCCTTATTTAAATCGTTCTCAACCCAGTGTTCAATTAATGGTTGTGCAAGGAGCCAAATATTTGCCGTTGGGCTTAGTTTGCGTCCAACCCCTTCTGCAGTGAGCATGGTTTTTTGAAGTAAAAGTAATTGGGGCTGCACTTCCATTTGGAAGTCTTTTGATACTTGAAATAAATAACCAAGTAGTCGCGCGATTGATATTTCATTTTGGGGTTTTCCCAATATTGGCTCTGCGATTGACCGGCACGCTTGAGCAAATGAGTGAACAGATTTATCGGAAGGCACGTACCCAGCCTCAAAGTGAAGTTCGGCTACTCGAGTGTAGTCTCTATTTAGAAAAGATAGTAGCATTTGTCCCAGATAATAACGAGTTTTTATATCCAGACGGCCCATGATTCCAAAATCAATCGCAATAATTTTACCTTCTCTCGAAACAAAAATATTTCCCGGATGCTGATCTGCATGAAAAAAACCATCTCGAAAAACCTGTTTAAACAATGACGTTGCAGCTTTTGAAAGTATCTCGTTTGGATCTAGACCAGCATGCTTAATTAAATCAGTATCACCAATAGAAATTCCATCAACTCGCCGCAGTGTTAGAATACGCTTGGATGTTAGGCTCCAATCAACCTCTGGGACTTCAAACTCCTGATCACCGATAAAGTTTTCAGCCAACTCTCCAGCTGCCGCAGCTTCAAAACGAAGGTCCATTTCTTGATTGATAGTTGTTTCGAAGGTTTTAATGATCTCAATAAGCTTAAATCTACGAAGGTCTTGTTGCGTATGTTCGATAAGTTCAGCAATCCAATAAAATAAGTCTATATCTCTTTTAAAAGCTTCTTCTATCTTTGGACGTAGTATTTTAACAGCAACTTCGCAGCCCCCTATAGTTGTTGCAAAATGAACCTGTGCAATAGATGCAGCTGCTACCGCGTTCCAGTTAAATTCTGCAAAACATTTTTCGACAGGTTTTCCCATCTCGTTCTCTATAATATTTTTAACATCTTGTTTGCTGAAGGCTGGTAGCTTATCCTGAAGTTTAGATAGGTCTGAAGCAATTTCCTCACCACAAATATCTGAGCGTGTCGACAGTGCCTGGCCTAACTTAATAAATGTAGGACCAAGTTCTTCGAGAGCCATAGCTAAACGTTCGCCAGGTTTGAATTTTAAATTTTTTTTTGAGATTAAGACAAAAATATTGATGATGTTGTTAGCTATACCTGCTTCTTTTAGAAGCGATAACACATTATATTTTCCGAGCGTTCGAAAAATAAAAATTAAACGTCTAATATTTTTAAGAGCTTTAAACATAAGTAATTAATATATTTCTATATTTTCCATGCTGAATGAATGGCCGTTATGCCCCCTAAAATATTCTCATATGAGGCCTTAACTAGACCCGCGTCTTCTATATGGGCCAAAAACGCATCCTGACGCGGAAACCTGCGAATACTCTCAACCAGATATTGATAAGAATTGCGATCTTTTGAGATAGCATACCCCAGAAATGGAAGAAAATTGAACGAGTAAGTATCATAAAGTTTTCTTAATTGCGGAATGATAACGTAACTAAATTCTAAACACAAAAATCTGCCACCTGGTTTTAAGACGCGATAAGCTTCTTTTAGTGCCTTATCCAAATTGGTAACATTGCGAAAACAAAATGCTGTTAAATAATAGTCAAACGATGCATCATCAATTGGCAGTTCCTCGGCATTCGCACATACCCAAGTAATTTCACTGATTAATGCTCTGTTTAAAGCCCGGCCTCGACCAACCACAAGCATTTTTTTATTAATATCGGCAACAACAATTTCCCTGCCGCCCATCTCTAGGAACTTGAATGGTAAATCACCTGTGCCGCCGCCAACATCTAGAACCTTAAGCTCTGGATTGGGCTTAACTTTCTCGATTAGTCTGCTCTTCCATAATCGGTGTAAACCTAAACTCATTAGGTCGTTCATTAGGTCATAATTTTGAGCAACACTATCAAATACTTCTGCGACCAATGCATCTTTTTCTTCTCGTAATACATCTTTGTATCCAAAAGCGGTATGAAATTCAGTATTCTTTTTTATAGACATGATAAGAACCGTAGCTTACTTAATGATAAGGTGCACTCTAACTTACAATTATTATATTTTAAAACGAAAATAGTTATAACTTATGCCCGAACTTCCTGAAGTAGAGACAGTAAAAAGATCCTTGGTACCACACTTGGAAAATACAGTGTTATCATCCGTCATAACCAGGCGAAAAGGTCTTCGCATCCCATTTCCAGAACAATTTTGCCAAAAACTATCTGGAAAAAAGATAATAAATATAACTCGGCGAGGAAAGTATCTCTTGATTTATTTGGAGAAAGACCTTGTTTTAATTATTCACTTAGGCATGTCTGGGCACATACGAGTTCTTCAAAAAAACATCCCAGTACCAAGCAAACATGATCATATAGACTTTGTTACTCAAAATGGAGTTACCATCCGTTATAATGATCCACGAAGGTTTGGTATTGTGACTCTTGCTAAAAGAGAGACTATTGGATCGCACAAGTTATTAAGAAATATAGGACCAGAACCATTGAGCAATAGTTTTAATGCAGTTGTCTTGATGAAAAAACTAAATGGTAGAAACATTGCTATAAAGTGCGCTCTTTTAGATCAAAAAATAGTTGCTGGTTTGGGTAACATATATGTAACAGAAAGTTTGTTTCGGTCAGGTATTTCTCCAAAACGCTTATCAAAAAATATCAGTTTTAAAAAAGCTGAAAAGTTGGTAAAAATGATAAGAATTGTGTTGACCGATGCAATTAATGCTGGAGGTTCAACGTTAAATGACCATCGAAGACCGGATGGTAAACTTGGTTATTTCCAGTACCAGTTTCTTGTATATGGCAAAAATGGAGAGTTGTGTGGTTATTGTGAAAAAGCTAAAATACAAAAAATAATCCAAGCTGGGCGGTCAACTTTTTTTTGTTCAAATTGCCAACGGTAGCTTATTGGAAAGAAGGGTTTTATGAAAACAACTTTCTTTTTGTCGTTTATTGTAGCGTTTTACTTTCTTCCAAACACGGTTTATCCGCAAAGTTCATTTATTTCTATACTCAATGATGTGCCACTGATGTCTGGTTTTAAAATACAAAACCAAACCGCACTAATATTTGATACACCAAGTGGAAGAATAGTTGAGATTGCGGCAGATGGAAAAGTCTCATTATTTAAGGCGCGTAGATTTTATGCTGATACACTACCTCAATTAGGTTGGAGGGATAGCGGTAATAATATTTTTTTACGAGATGAAGAAATTTTAACTATTAATTTTTCCAAAATTGAGAATGGACATACTCAAATAAAATTTTCTATAGCTCCGGAACCAAGAAAACACTAAAATCTGTTTAAAAATTTCAATTAGAACCACTAAGGCTTGACGCCCACCGTCTACACATATATAACCACCAACCTTAACGATTATACCTTCCTTTAATCTGTTTTTAGAAATTAATATCGTTGGAAATTATGGCTAATATCAAATCTGCTAAAAAGCGTATTTTACAAACTGAGAGAAAATCAGAAGTTAACCGTAGCCGTCGTAGTGAGATGAGAACACAGGTTAAATTGGTAGAAAAAGCCATAGAATCCGGTGATATTGGTGCTGCAAAAGAAGCGTTAGAAACAGCTGAGCCGAAATTAATGAGGTCCGCTCAAAAGAATCTTCTTCATCGCAATACAGCGTCAAGGAAACTCTCTAGGCTCTCAAAGAAAATTAAATCTATAAAAACCTAATAGAAATTAGCTCCTAAATTTTTAATATTTGGTAAATTTCAAGCTTTACCAGACAGTTTGTTAATGTTGATTAGCAGGTTATTAAAAAGGAGCATTATAGATCACGATTCGAATCTTTTTTTCATGTCAAGAAGAATATTTTACACGTTCTCCTTTCGGACCTATTGAATCAAAAAATTATGTTATGTACAGTTGAATTTGTATAGAGATTGGGAACTAAACTAAACTTCGTAATAAATTAAAAAGAATCATTAAAAAGTGGTTATCAAAAATTTCAAGGATGACATTGTGTGGCAATTCTGATGTTATAATTGTTTTAGAAAAATAAGCGTAACCGCAATATTAATGGGTTGAGACAAACTGAGATTGTTCTTTTTTGGAATTTAAGCACTATCTTGGGTCCAAGTTTACGTTTAATGTGAATTTTTGTTGCTGAGTTAATCCTGAGATACTATTAATATTGGATGTTTATTTATTGGGGCTGGCAAGTATGGGCATAAGTTATGAGGATCAAAGTTTCCAGAAGCAATGGCTTAGAATAAGTGACACGTTAAAGACCGAAATCGGGGAAACCGCTTTTGAAAATTGGGTAAGGCCAATAAAAGCCTGTGATTTAAGAAACTCAGAAGTCAGATTAGCTGTTCCATCAAGGTTTATGCGTGACTGGGTGGTTGCAAATTATCTTGAACGTCTCAAAGAACTATGGACACAAGAGAACAAGGTCGTAAATTCGGTTGATGTTATAATCCAGCCGAGTTTGAAAACTAAGCAGAATATTGCTACAAAATATGATGGTATTAACAAAGATAATATTTTGGATTCTAAGGTTGTTTTCAAGGCAGATCCAATAGAGAAATCTGTCTCGCCTCACATTTCGGACAGTCAAATTTCAGCACCATTGGATGACAGATTCAGGTTTGATCAATTCGTGGTTGGTAAGCCAAATGAATTTGCTTATGCAGCAGCCAGACGCGTGGCGCAGGCATCCTCAGTTTTTTTTAATCCGTTATTTTTGTATGGTGGTGTTGGCCTAGGTAAAACGCATTTAATGAACGCGATTGCTTGGGAAATACTAGAACGTGAACCCGAGCGTACTGTAATGTATTTATCTGCAGAAAAATTTATGTATAGGTTTGTTAGAGCGTTAAGAGAGAAAAATACTGTTAACTTCAAGGAGCAGTTTCGTTCGGTTGATGTGTTAATGATTGATGATGTTCAGTTCATTGGTGGGCGCGATGCGACCCAAGAGGAATTCTTTCATACATTTAATGCACTGGTTGATCAGGGTCGTCAAATAATTTTATCAGCAGATAAATCACCTTCAGACCTTGAAGGTGTTGAAGAGCGATTAAAATCAAGACTTAATTGCGGGTTGGTCGCAGATATTCATGCCACAACTTATGAACTCCGTTTAGCTATACTAGAGACCAAGTCTGAGAAAATGAAATTGGAAGTTCCCCGTGACGTTGTTGAGTTTTTGGCACATAGAATCACCTCGAATGTTCGTGAATTGGAGGGTGCGTTAAATCGTGTTGCTGCTCACACACAGTTAGTTGGTAGAGATCTAACTTTGGAAACCGCAAAAGACATACTTCATGATCTTCTTCGCTCGAATGATCGCAGGGTAACGATTGATGAAATTCAAAAAAGTGTAGCTGAGCATTTTAATATTCGTATTTCAGACATGCATTCAGCCCGCCGGGCTCGGTCCGTTGCGCGCCCACGCCAGGTGGCCATGTATTTGTCAAAGCAGCTTACATCTAGATCATTGCCTGAAATAGGAAGAAAATTTGGTGGAAGAGATCATACAACCGTTATGCATGCGGTTAAAAAAGTAGACGAATTGTGTGATCACGATAATAGCTTTGCAGAAGATGTAGATCTTTTAAAGCGTATGTTAGAGGGCTAGGAGGCTTTTGTAACATTAATTATACAAATTTAAAAGTTAATTTGATTATTTCCTTCGTCAAATGCTATTTTTCTTATTACTGGCTCTCAAATTAATATTTTGGAATTATTAGCCAAAAATAAAAAAGTTTATATTGTTATGGTAAAAAGCTTACCTATATCACCTAATCTGTTATACTCTTATTGAGTTTAAGCAAGGGATAATAGTAAAAATTCAAATTGTATCTAATGGTTGATTCAGAGATGTTCAAATATAAATTGAAAAATATATTTTAACAAAAAAAATACCTTTTGTTGTTAAATTAAGAAATATTCATTAGGAGAAAGTGGGAAATCGTAATATCATGAAAATTACTATTGAACGGGGATTATTGTTAAAAGTTTTAAATCATATCCAAGGAGTTGTAGAGCGAAGAAACACTATCCCTATTTTATCAAATGTCAAATTTGAAGCTCAAAATAACGTTCTCACTTTACATGCAACCGATATGGATATTGATATAGTAGAACAAATTCCAGCTGATATAAGCGTTACCGGTTCAGCTACCGCTCCAGCGCACACATTATATGATATTGTGAGAAAACTACCTGATGGGTCTCAGATTATTTTAGACTCGGACGGAGATGATGAACAGCTAACATTGATGTCTGGTCGTTCTAATTTTAAGTTAACGTGTTTGCCAACTGAGGATTTTCCAGTAGTGGCAACTGAGGATTTCCCAACAAATTTTGTACTTAAATCTGCCGATTTGAGAGGCTTAATTGATAGATCAAAATTTGCTATTTCTACAGAGGAAACCCGTTATTATTTGAACGGAATATATATCCACGCTGCAAAAAGGGGCGATGTAGATGTATTGCGTGCTGTTGCAACGGATGGACACAGGCTAGCTAGTGTAGAATTAGCTTTGCCACAGGGTGCATCAGATATGCCAGGAGTTATTTTGCCTCGTAAAGCAGTTGCGGAAATGCGCAAATTAATTGACGAAAGCGAGGAAAATATTGAAATAGGTCTCTCTGATACTAAGATAAAGTTTAGTTTTGATGGTACGGCTTTAACATCAAAGTTGATTGACGGGACATTTCCAGATTATGATCGTGTTATACCAGATAATAACGATAAAGTGCTTGAGGTAGATACCCTTTTATTTGCTCAGGCGGTGGATCGAGTATCTGCCATTTCTAACGAAAAATCTCGATCGGTTAAGTTATCTGTCTCAAGAGGTAATTTAATGCTTTCAGCAAATAGTTCAGATAATGATTCTGCCACTGAAGAGTTGCAAGTGGATTATGATGAGGCAGAGATGGAAATCGGTTTTAACTCTCGCTATTTATTGGATATAGCTCAACAAATAGAGGGTAAACGCATACGTTTCACTTTGGCAAATTCATCGTCACCCACACTAATAGAAGATTTAGAAGATCAAGGAGCGTTATACGTTTTAATGCCAATGAGGGTTTAATAGGTTGATTTTAAATTAAATAACTATGTCGATATTTATTCCAAGTAACTAAGGATGAGTATTTATAATAAAAAATGGAATAAAAATTTTTGAGATTTTTTTTAAGAAACTATCAAATAGTGTTAGAAATATGAACCAGGTAAATAAAAAACCTGTATTCAACAAAACTGTCATTAGTTCGCTCACTTTGTCTAATTTTAGATCCTATAAGTTTAAACGCTTTGAAATTGATAGCAATCTCGTTGTTTTAACCGGTTTAAATGGAGCAGGAAAAACTAATTTGTTGGAGGCGCTATCATTTTTAGTTCCAGGTAAGGGGTTAAGGCGAGCGCCATTAAGTGAAATTTTGCATAAATCATCCCAATGCAAAGATAAAATATCAAATTGGGCTGTGGCTGCTAAATTAAAAATTGGCAAAAATATGATGGATGTTGGCACGGGTTGTCAATTTCCTGATTATGATAACAATAATCAAAAAAATATAAAACGTGTTATTAAAATCAACGGTAACATGGTTAAGAGCCAATCCGAATTGGGTGAATACGTTAGTGCTCAATGGTTAACTCCTCAAATGGATAGATTGTTTGCTGAGGGTGCATCTGGTCGACGTCGATTTATTGATCAAATTACTTATGCACTTGATCCTTCCCATATTGGTCCCGTTAGTGCGTATGAACATTCTATCAGAAGCCGTAATAAGTTATTGAGAAATAATTGTAATAACTCGGAATGGCTGGATTCTATCGAAGCTTCAATTTCCCGTCATGGGGTAGCTGTAACGGTTCAACGGTTACAAACAGTAGAACGGTTAAGAAAATTTTGCTCAATCGGTAATGGTATTTTTCCGGGTTCGTTAATTGAACTTAATGGACAAGTAGAGCGATGGTTGGAAAAAGAACCAGCTTTGGCTGTTGAAGAGAAAATACGTATCGAGCTTAAGGCATCTCGCGAAAGTGATAGTATTATAGGTCATACGTCATTTGGACCCCATAAAAGTGACTTAATGGTTTACCATACAAAAAATAAGATGGAGGCTAAGTTATGTTCGACAGGAGAGCAAAAGTCGCTTCTCATTAGTCTTGTAATTGCAGCTGTAATTCTTCAGACACAAGAGCGTGGTTATGCACCATTTCTTTTACTTGATGAAATTACGGCGCACCTAGACCAAGACCGTCGAACTTCTTTATTTGATCTAATTGTAGATTTAGGTGTTCAGGCATGGATTACTGGGACAGACCCAGAGACTTTTTCTTCCTTAAAAAATAGTGCGCAACATTTTACAATTGGGGCAGATTAATAATAAAGACAAAAAATAAACTACCATATAGCTACTTACTAATAGATTGGAAAAAAAATGGTCGATGAGACAAATAAGGTTGAAAAGTCAGATGGTGGAGAATTAGCTGAAGATTCTTACGGTGCACAATCAATAAAAGTTCTTAAAGGCTTAGATGCTGTCCGCAAGCGACCTGGTATGTATATCGGTGATACTGATGATGGTTCCGGATTACATCATATGATTTATGAAGTTGTTGATAATGGAATTGACGAGGCGCTTGCAGGTCATTGTGATATTGTTCAGGTAACCCTAAATGGGGATGGATCAGTGAGTGTTTATGATAATGGTCGAGGTATACCGGTTGATCTTCATGAGGAAGAGGGCTTGCCAGCAGCTGAAGTAATAATGACCCAGTTACATGCGGGGGGGAAGTTTGATCAGAACTCTTATAAAGTATCCGGGGGTTTGCATGGAGTTGGTGTCTCAGTTGTAAATGCATTATCAACACGTTTAGAACTACGTATCTGGAGAGATGAAAAGGAACATTTGCTTGTATTTACTAATGGTGATATTTCTGAAAAAATGAGTGTTGTTGGTGATGCTAACGGCAAAACTGGAACACAAGTGACTTTTTTAGCCTCAGAGCAGACATTCTCAAATATAAATTATAATTTTGCAACCATTGAACATAGGCTACGTGAACTGGCATTTTTGAATTCAGGTGTTAGAATTAAACTTATTGACGACAGGCATGTTGATCAGAATATCGTAGAATTGTGTTATGAAGGCGGCCTTGAAGCTTTTATAAAATATTTAGATCGCTCAAAAAATTCTCTAATTCCAACGATTGTGGTAAAAAGTGAAAAAGAGGATATTGTAGTTGAAGCGGCATTGCAGTGGAATGATAGCTATCAAGAAACCACCCTATGCTTTACAAACAATATTCCACAAAAAGATGGTGGTACACATTTAGCTGGCTTTAGGGGAGCTCTAACCCGAACCGTAAATACTTATGCGGACCGCGAGGGGTTAAACAAGAAAAATAAAGTTGCAATTTCAGGTGATGATGCTCGAGAAGGTATCACTTGTGTCCTATCTGTGAAGGTTCCGGACCCAAAATTTTCTTCCCAAACAAAGGAAAAGTTGGTTTCCTCTGAAGTGAGACCTGTAGTTGAGAGTGTGGTTGGTGATAAATTAACTGAATGGTTCGAGGAACATCCAGCAGAGGCCAAAATTATAATAAATAAAATTGCGGAGGCTGCGGCAGCTCGGGAGGCTGCTAGAAAGGCGCGAGAATTAACCAGAAGAAAGGGAGCTCTTGATATTGCCTCGTTACCCGGTAAGTTGGCCGATTGTCAGTCAAAAGATCCTACTGTTAGTGAAATATTTATTGTTGAGGGTGATTCTGCAGGGGGGTCGGCAAAACAAGGTAGAGATCGAGCTCATCAAGCGATATTGCCACTTAGAGGTAAAATATTAAACGTAGAACGAGCAAGAGATGACAAAATGCTGGCCTCAGCTGAAATTGGTACTTTAATTACTGCACTTGGCACAGGGATCGGACCTGAAGAGTTTAATGCTGAAAAATCGCGTTATCATAAAATCATAATCATGACTGATGCTGATGTCGATGGTAGTCATATAAGGACTTTGCTGTTAACGTTTTTTTATCGTCAAATGCCTGAATTAATAGATAAAGGATATTTATATATTGCCCAACCACCTCTATATCGGGCGAAGCATGGTAAATCGGAGGTTTATCTTAAAGATGATTATGAGTTGGAAAACTATCTTATAAATGCTGGCATAGATGGTTGCGTTTTTAAGCTCAATAATGGTGATCAGATTTCTGGTCAAGATCTAAAACTTTTAATAGAATTTTGTCGAGACGTTAAGAATCAAATTTTTGGACTTACCTCTAGGGTGCCTATTAAAATTTCGGAACAAGCTGCTATTTCGGGAGCGCTAGACCCGAACATATTAGCAAATACAGAACAAGCGGACGAAGTTGCTGCTTATATAGCTATACGTTTAAACGCTCTTGAATCCAAATCTGAACGAGGATGGTTGGGCGAAAGTCTAGCTGATGGGGGATTAGCATTTTCAAGGACGCTTAGGGGCGTTCCAGATGGTCCCCACATAATTGACGGTTCTGTTATTAGGAGCTCAGAAGCAAGAGCTTTACATTCCAAGAGAGATGAGCTTTTAGATAAATTTCTGGGTCATGGAGATTTAGTTTCAAAAGAGAAGAGTTTTAAAATTACGGGCCCCATTTCGTTGTTCGAATCTATTATGGAAATAGGTAAGAAGGGTGTGTCAATGCAACGTTATAAAGGCTTGGGAGAAATGAATCCTGAACAGTTATGGGAAACAACGCTAGATCCAAATGTAAGAACACTATTGCAAGTCAAAGAGCGCCATGTTGGTGAAGCCAAAGAGCTATTTTCAACTCTCATGGGAGATGTTGTTGAACCTCGCCGGGAATTTATTCAAACAAATGCGCTAAAAGTTACTAATTTAGATGTTTAATATAATTTGGCAAAATTTTAATAAATAACACTATTTTTATTGGAGAGATAAATTTTTGAGGTTTTTGTTTAAGTGGTTTTTTACTCTATCAATATGGACAGTGTTAGTAATTACAATTATTACATTATATTTTGCATATGACCTACCCCCGATTGATAAGGCTTTGGAGGTATCCCGTCGCCCATCCATAACAATTTTAGCAAACGATGGTTCAAGGTTGGCTCGTTTTGGAGACCTAATGGGCGATAAAGTTTTTGTTGAAGATCTTCCCGCTCATCTGATTAATGCTTTTATAGCTACTGAAGATCGTAGATTCTATTCGCATTTTGGGGTCGATGTAGTGGGAATTGTTAGGGCAATGGTTAGCAACCTCAAAGCAGGCCATATTGTGCAAGGTGGCAGCACAATAACCCAACAAGCTGCAAAAAATTTATTTTTAAATTCAGAAAGAACATTTAAGCGGAAATACCAAGAGTTAATATTAGCTCTTTGGTTAGAACAAAAATTCACAAAAGATCAAATAATGTCTATTTATTTGAATCGAGTTTATTTTGGCTCTGGGTCATACGGTGTTGATAGTGCCTCAAGAACATATTTTGGGAAAGAAGCTAAAAAACTGACCGTTCTGGAGTCGGCAATTATTGCGGGAATCGTAAAAGCACCATCTAGGCTAAATCCAGCCCATAACCCTAAGGGAGCGATCGATCGGGCTAAGGTGGTCATTTCAAATATGGTAAAGTCTGGTTATCTTAATGAGATTCAGGCAAAACAGTTGATTGAGAGTAAATTTAGATACAAACAGCATAGAAAATCGAAGAAAATTGGGCAATATTTTACTGATTGGGTTTCTGATCAAATACGAGGGTTTGCCGGTCCCAATACCAGTAATGTCATAGTGCGAACAACTTTAAATCCGCTACTTCAAATAAAGTTAGAGTTGATTCTGGAAAAATATTTATCAAAATATGGCAAAAAACTAAAAGTTTCACAAGGCGCTTCGATATTGATGACGAGTCACGGCGCTATTCTGGCAATGGCTGGGGGTAGGGATTATAATAAAAGCCAATTTAATAGAGCAACTCAAGCGCTTCGTCAGCCGGGTTCAGCATTCAAACCTATTGTTTACCTGGCAGGATTGGAGGCTGGTCTTAAACCGGATACAAAATTTGTAGACTCACGGGTCTCAGTTGAAGGCTGGTCTCCAAAAAACTATAATAATAAATTTATTGGAGAGTTGTCTCTAAAGAGCGCATTAGCTAAATCTGTTAATACAATAGCAGTTCAGGTTTCAGAATATGCTGGTAGGGATGAAGTAATTAAGACTGCTAGGCAATTGGGAATAGTTTCGCCCTTAACCCGATCACCTAGCCTCGCGCTTGGAACTTCTGAATTGAGTTTATTTGAGTTAACAAGCGCTTACGCAGTGTTTGCGAATGGAGGTCGCGGTGTTTTGCCTTTCGGTATTTTACAAATTGAGGATAATATTGGCAATGTAATATATAAGCGAAGTGGAGGGGGAACCGGACAGATTGTTGATCAAAATAATGTGTCATTAATGAATGAGATGTTGAAAGAAGTGGTTATATCTGGAACAGGAAGGAATGCTCGTTTTTCAGGTCAAGAAAAAGGCAAAACTGGCACTAGTCAACGATTTCGTGATGCTTGGTTTGTTGGTTATGTAAATAATCTTGTAGGTGGCGTTTGGGTTGGTAATGATAATGATGGTTCCATGAAAAAAGTTGTTGGTGGAGGGTTGCCGTCATTTATTTGGAGGGATTTCATGCGTTATGCCCAAAACCAAATTAATAAGTTAGAGCTTGAACAAAACACAAGGCCAATTAAAATTCAGAAAGAAAAATCATTTTGGAATAAATTTATCGATATTATTATACCTAATAATTGATAACGTGCTGTGGTTTAGGCAAAAAGTGCCCCTTCATGAGTTATTTTTATTTATTTTTACAATTGTATTTGTTGTGCTAAAGCCATCCTTAATGTCGGCTAATATTATTTTACCACCATAGGAATTAATAATCTTTGTTTCTGGAATATTTTTAATAGAATAATCTGCTCCCTTCACAAAAATTTCGGGTTTTATAAGTTTTAGGATATTATTAGGATTTTTTTCGTTAAATATTATTACCCCATCTACATGTTCTAAAGAAATAAGTATTTTGGAGCGAGTAACCTCTGATTGCACTGGGCGATTATCACCTTTCAGGCTTTTTACAGAACTATCACTATTTAAAGCCACAATTAGTTTATCACATAATGACTTTGCTTTTGTAATGGTAGATAAATGACCTGGGTGTAGAATATCAAAACATCCATTTGTAAAACCTATTTTTAAACCTTTAGATCTCCATGTTTTGATTTGGTCGGTAATGGAGTGTATTGTATATAATTTTTCGTCAATTGATTTAACACTTCCATTATTAAAGTTCGATATTAAATCATTTGTATAGACTACTGCTGTCCCTAATTTAGCAACAACGATACCAGCCGCGATATTCGCCAGCTTGACACCGTGATCAAGTTTAATATTAGCAGCCAAACATGCACTTAACGTTGCTACCACTGTATCGCCAGCCCCTGATACGTCGAAAACTTCACGCGCCTCTGCCGCAAATGTAGTAAAGCATTTCTTGTTAATAAGGCTCATCCCATCGCTTGAGCGCGTAGCAAGTACCGAATTAATTTTGTATTTTGATATTAGTGATATTGCAGCTGAACTGATTTCTTCATCATTATCAGTTGGCTTCGTTGTTGCTTCTGAGAGTTCTTTTAGATTTGGTGTTATAAGATCAGCCCCACTGTAAGCACTGTAGTCAAAACCCTGAGGATCTATTATAACGGGAATTTTTTTAGATTTTGCGATTGTAATAATCTTTTTAAGAAGAAATCTAGTTAAAACACCTTTACCATAATCAGCCAGCACTAAGGCGCCACAGTGATCTAGAGCTGATCGTGTTAACTCAATAATATTACTCTCGATTGTGTTATCTATGTTTAATGTTGTTTCACTATCAACTCGCATCATTTGCTGCCCATTTGCAATAAAGCGTGTTTTAAAAGTAGTTGGTCGTTTTTCATCCGTAATAAGGTTAGCTATGATATTTGGAATCTTTTTAATTAATTTTGCTATGGTCTTTCCGGTCTGATCCTTTCCAATGACAGAAATAAAATGCGTTTCTACCCCCAAACAAGAAAGATTATTTGCTACGTTACCAGCCCCCCCTAATAATAATTTATCGGATTTTGTTTTAAGTATAGGTATAGGAGCCTCAGGTGAAATTCTATTCACTTCGCCGTATACAAATTTATCCAACATTAAATCACCGATGCATAGTACTTTTGCTTCGGAAAGGCGCTCAACTAAGGTATTTAATGACCATTTTTCATTCGACATTAATTTTTTCCTTAATCAAATAAGATCAACTTTTGAACCTAAACGTAAAGATTCCATGACAGCGAGGGTTGCCCTACTGCTATCAAAAATTTCATCCAGATTACATGGATTATGAACCTTTCCGTTTATAGATGATTTGAATGCCTCTAACGCACTTTTGAAGCCTTTATCTTGTCCATAACTATTATAACTTTTTGTATTACCATTCGAAGTTATGGTTAACTCCCGAAAGTTATTTATAGCTAATACAGTGCCACCTGAAAATATTTCATATTGTTCTTTTGGGACAGTTGTGTCACCCAGTCCCGTATACGCAATTGTAGCAAGACTACCACTTTCAAAACGTATTATGGCCGTAACGTCGTCGGGAGATCCCCCCGTATTTCTCGCTGCATCTGCTTGTACAGACAATATTTTTGATCTGGCGCAGTGGCGCGCAAAGTCAATAAAATGGCACATTTCTCCAATAATTCTTCCCCCACCTTCTTTATCGTTATGGATCCAACTACCATTGGGAATATGCCCGGCATTTATGCGGAAAAGCATAAAGCGTGGCCCATCAATTTTTGCTAATTCGGTATCAAGTTTATTTGTTATAGGTGCAAATCTTCTATTAAAGCCAATTTGTAGAAAACCATTATTTTTCTCATAGGCTTTTTGAACGTCGATTAACTCTTTTTTTGTTAACCCTAAAGGTTTTTCAACTAGTACATGCTTACCTGCATTCAGACTTTTTATTGTCAATTCAGCATGACTATCATGGCGGGTTGTAATTATTACAGCGTTAATACTTGGATCATCTAAAATTTTCAACGGATCTCTACTAGCATTTAAGAAGCCAAATTTTTCTTTTAAATGGTTAGAAGATTTACCATTATTTGAGACAATTGTGTGCAGGCTTACATCATTAATTTTGGATAATGCTGGAAGTAAAATGGATTTACTGAAATTACCAGCCCCAAATACACCAATCACACATGATTTGGTGCGTTTAATTCTCTTATTTGCTTCTTTTGGATCATGCCGTATAGAAGTATTTTCTGGGTAATTTATCAGTATACCTAAGTGAGGGGTAGTTTTTGATAAAACCATCTCAAAAGCGTTAACTGATGACTCAATACTAAAACGATGCGTAATGAGCGATTTAACATCGAGTTGATTTGTTGTCTTTTCTGATAAGAGTCGCATGACTTCTGCGAGGTTGGCAGTTTCAGTCCAACGAACAAATCCAACGGGATATTTTAGACCACGTTTTTCATAATCATCATCATATCTGCCAGGCCCATACGATCTTGAAACTATGATAGACAACTCTTTTTTCATAAACTCTGCATAGGGGAATTCTGTTCCACTCATTCCAACCAAACAAATTTTACCCCGATCGCGGCTTATTTGTGCTGCTAAATTAAAGGGTTCATTAGTTGGAGTTGATGCTGCAATTAAAATAGCGTCGCAACCAATGCCTTCAGTTAAAGAAAGAATATTATTGCATATATTGTTATCTTGAAGGTTAATTACCTTTTCAGCACCTAATTTTTCCCCAAGATCTAATCTCGATTGATCATAATCAAGGATAATAACTCGTGCGCCGGATAAATTTAAAAATTGAGCAGCTAATTGTCCCACAAGGCCGGCACCAAACACAGCAACAACGTCACCGAGTTGAACAGATAAATTTCTAACTGAATGCATGGCAATTGAAGCTATTGTTGCGAAAGCGGCTTCTTCATCACTAACGGATTCAGGAATTGATACGGCTAAATTTTCAGGTACGACATTATATTCAGAGTGGTTGGCAATACCAGCTCCTGCAATTGCTACCCGTTCGCCAATTGCAAATTTACCCTCAATACCTTTACCAACTTCCACTACTCTTCCTGATGCCGAGTATCCAAGTGGGATCGGCTCATCTAATCTTGTGATAACAGCCCTTGTCGCTGCTTTGAGGCCATCAGTTTTTACTTTAGACAACACTTTTTTCACAAGGTCAGGACGATGCCGCGCTTTTGATATTATATTCTTTTTTGCAAATTCTGCGATCATTCGCTCTGTCCCTGATGAAATTAGTGAAGCACTTGTTTTCACTAGAATTTGTCCTCTCCCAACCTGGGGAGCAGGTAGGTCTTTCACCTTCAGGTCACCTGATTTTGCGCTCTGAATAATTTGTTTCATAATATAGGTTTTAGCTCGTTTCTTTTCATGTTTCCAGAAATTATCTCTATTTTTAATTCAAATTTTTTTAAGGTATCAATATTGATTGAATTAAAACTCTTCATATGCCATCGTTTAAAAAATAAGAAGGAGCATTTAATTGGATAATTATCACCTAATAAGTTTCAAAACCTGACCATGGGTTCAGCGCGCCGTGATTGTATTGCGTGCAAAAAAAGTAGATTTTGACGTAACATACATTAATAAAGAAGAAAAACCTAAATGGTTTTTAGAGATTTCCCCCCATGGAAAAGTTCCAGTTCTTAAAGTTAATGATATTGCACTATTTGAGTCAAATGCAATTGCAGAGTTTCTTGATGAAGTGGTTGAACCACGTCTAGCTCCTGAGGATCCGATCATGCGCGCTTACAATAGAGCGTGGACTGATTTTACGGGAAATTGGGCTAGGGCACTTAATCAAGTGACGTATGCTAAAACTATCAAGGAACATTCGTCGGCTTTGAACGAATTACCATTTACATTGCAAAAACTGGAAGGCGCATTGTCTCGCCGTAGTAATAATGGCCCGTATTTTAATGATGAAAAAATATCTCTTGTAGATGCAGCTTACGCACCATTTATAATGCGATTTGAGATTGTCGAGAAAATAAACCCAACACATATTTTAAAACAGTATCCGAAAATAATCGCGTGGTCTGATGCGCTAATGAATAATGACTTTATTATAAATTCTGTTCCAAATGATTTTTCTGAAGTTTATCGGGTTAATCTCTATAATAGGAAAACACTGGCAGCCGAAATATTAAGTCAAAATCAACAATAGAATAGTAAAAAATATAATATTATTTAAGATTAGTAAAAACTTTGAATTAGGAGAAGGACGTGACCGAGATAGAAGTACAAAAGCTTCAAAAATATCTACGTAGTAAGTTTAAAAATGATAATTTTAGACTTGTTAGTCGGATTAAGGCACAAGACTCTTTGGAGGTTTATTTAAGTGAGGAATTCATAGGTACTTTGTATCGGGATGAAGAAGAGGGTGAGGTCTCATATGATTTTAACATGGCGATTTTAGAAATTGACCTACCAGAATAGTTTTAAATATTTCAAATAATTATTGAATTAAATTTATAGGAATTCAAATAAATGAGGTTTTCTAATTTTGGTGTGACTGAATATGATAGGGTTCTATCCTCTCCAGGTGCTACTTTATTTTCCCCATTACTTCAAAAAACAACATATTTGATTGGTATGCAAGGTGAAGTCCTCCATAGTTGGAATCTTGAGTCTCAACCAGGAAATTATGCTTATCTATTACCAAATGGTAATTTGTTAGTTGCAGTTCTCACACCAAATGGGCCATCTGAATTAAATGCTAAAGGTGGAAAGATTCTCGAGATTAATTGGAACGGTGATATAATCTGGGAATATTGCGATGATTATCAGCACCATGATTTTCGGCGTTGTCCGAACGGAAATACAATATACTTAGCATGGGACCTCATACCTGATAATTATTCTCATCGTGTTAAGGGTGGGGATCCCAGCCGCACACATCCGGATGGTATTTGGGGTGATTGTATTCGAGAGGTCAACTCGGAAGGTGAACTGGTTTGGGAATGGCGTATGTGGGAGCACATTGAGATTGAGTCCTTTCCAAATTCATTTAATTCTGGTCGAAGAGAGTGGGCTCACGCAAATTCAATCATGCTTCTTCCCAATAGTGACGTAATGTTAAGTTGCAGGCATAATAATTTAATTGCTGTAATAGATAAAAAGACAGGACAATTCAAATTCTCATGGTGTGGGGCTGAACTGGGTTATCAGCATGATTTTCAGGTTTTAGAGAATGGAAATTATATGGTTTTTATTAATCAGGTTCCAGGTCCTGGTATGGGTTCTAAGGTAATAGAATTTAATCCAGCAACAAAAGAGATAGTTTGGGAGTATTCGGGTAGTCCTAGGTACACGTTTTATAGTCCAATGATTTCTGGCGCTCAAAGGCTAAAGTCTGGAAATACTCTTATTTGCGAGGGAATTTGGGGTAGAATTTTTGAGGTTACAAAAAATAATAAATTAGTATGGGAATATATTTCTCCATACTTTACATCTCAGGATTCTAAAGACCCACAATCTAATTGTGTTTTTAGAGCATACCGATATGACATTGATGGACCGGAAATTAAGGGTCGGGTTACGCCACTTTAATAGGAGAGATATTAATGAGAATCTCAGGTGGCTGCCACTGCGAGAATATTTTATACGAAGCTGAGGCTGATGAGAAGGGGGTTGGGATATGTCATTGTACAGACTGCCAAAAATTATCTGCAGCGGCTTATCGAATAGTAATACCAGCAAATGAAAAAAACTTCACTTTGTTAGGAAGTGAGCCAAAAATTTATATAAAAAAATCTAATAATGGGACTCCTCGAATACAAGCTTTTTGTTCAGAGTGTGGTTCTCACATTTATGCCACCTCAACCCAAGAAAGTGGTGATCGGATCTTTAATATAAGATTAGGTACGGTTGATAATAATCAGGGGCTTGTTCCAAAAAAACAGATTTGGTGTCGATCCGCGCAATTATGGGCTTTTAACCTCGATAATATACCAAAAATCGAAAAACAGTCTTAATGAGAAATATTTATTTAGAATCGTAGAAAACCTTTTTAGAGTAAATAAGATTATGAAGAATAATTATAATGATAAAGACGCACGTTCTTTTTTAAGGCGCCAATTGAAGTGTCACGTGAATAAAGATTTAGCACTTTGTATATATGGATCACAATTATTAGGTCGGAATAATGAATTGGTTATGCATGGCGGTGGAAACTCATCTGTAAAAACTTCGAATGATATTTTGTATGTTAAAGGAAGTGGATCAGATATGGCGTTTGCTGCACCAAATAATTTTCCAGCGCTTGATCTAAAATACCTTATTAAAAAGCAATCTTTAGGCGAGGTCTCGGATAAGCAAATGATTGCGATCCTGAGAAGATCGAAGTTAAACCCTGATGCTATTGATCCTTCTGTGGAAACATTGGTTCATGCATTTTTACCCGATAAATTTGTTTATCACACTCATGCAAATGCAATCTTGGCGTTGAGTAATCAACCTAATGGAATGGCTCTTTGTAAAAGCCTTTTTGGTAATAAGGTTGGTGTTATTACGTATTCAATGTCAGGGTTTGAGCTGGCTAAAAAGGTTGTTAATGCAAGGAATAAAATTCAAGATTGTAAAAGCGTTATTTGCACGAAGCATGGCATATTTTCCTTTGGCGCAAGTGCTAAAGAAGCATATAACAATATGATAAATTTAGTAAAAGATGCGGAAAAAAAGTTAAAAATAAAACGACAAAAGAAATTCCCAAGTTCCAAGCCCATCAAGATAACCAATCGAATTGAAGAAATACTTCCCATAATTAGGGGTGGCTTGGGCTCTGGGTGGCTTCTTAGTTATCGAACAAGTAAGTTGATAAAAACCTTTATGAGCAACAATGAGTTAAGGCGATATAGTATGGCAGGACCAGTTACACCTGATCATGTTATATGGATAGGACATAAACCATTAATTTTGAATTTAAGCCAAAATCCAAAAGAAAATTTTGAAAAAATAATTTTAGACTCAATTACGTCATATAAAGCCCAGAGTAAGAGAAGATTTGATAAAAATAATCTTAGATATGGTGGCCAGAAAATTATTAAAAATAGAACACCACGGGTAATTCTTATACCAGGCATCGGCTTAGTTGGAGTAGGAAAAAATATTAATGAATCCAATATTGCGGCCGATCTGGCAGAAGTAAATATAAGCGTGATTTCAGATGCTGAAGCGATCGGCACATATCGTCCTGCTAATAAAAAACAAATTTTTGATGTTGAATACTGGGCTCCTGAGGCTAATAAAGTCAAAAAACAAACTTCTTTACCTCTTAGTGGCAAAATAGTGCTTATAACTGGAGCTGGCTCTGGCATTGGTGCGGCTACAGCAGGTATTTTTTCAAAAAATGGCGCAGTGGTTGCAGTGGTAGACAAAGATCTAACCGCTGCTGAATTGGTTGCTTCAAAAACTAATGGTTACGGCTTCCAATGTGACGTAACCAATTTAAAAGATGTGAAGAGAATTTTTGATCAAATATGCAAGAAATTTGGAGGAGTTGATGTTATAGTGTCAAACGCTGGCGCAGCGTGGCAAGGTGAAATTGGCACAGTTGATAATAATATAATTCGTGATAGTTTTGAATTAAATTTCTTTGCCCATCAAAATATTGCTCAAAATGCGGTTAGAATAATGAGAGCCCAGAAGCTTGGCGGGTCTTTATTATTTAATACGTCAAAACAAGCAATCAACCCTGGCCCAGATTTTGGGCCTTATGGTTTACCGAAGGCTGCAACACTTTTTTTAATGCGGCAATATGCTGTTGATCACGGTAAGGATGGAATTACCTCAAATGCGGTAAATGCTGATAGGATTAGGACTGGATTATTGACATCTGATATGATTAAGAAGCGATCTAAGGCACGGCAACTATCTGAAGCGGATTATATGGAGGGTAATTTATTAGGAATAGAGGTGAATGCGGAAGATGTTGGACAGGCTTTTCTGGCGTTAGCTCTATCTCCAAAAACCACAGCTTCTGTATTTACGGTTGATGGGGGAAATATAGCTGCAGCCCTCCGCTAATTGTTAAACCCGCCTAAATATAATTCGACCATTTTCTAATTAATTGGATTAGGAACTTGCTTTTATTTCTTCATAAAGCTGAAACGCTTGTTTGAACCCCTCATTTTTGTGAACAACAGCATTAACTGCCTGTATCATGGCAATAGGATGGTCAGATTGAAATATATTTCGTCCCATGTCCACTCCAGCCGCACCTTGATCAATCGCCTTATAGGCCATTTCCAATGCGTCGATCTCTGATAACTTTTTCCCACCAGCAATAACGATTGGAACTGGGCATGCTGCTACAACCTTCTCAAACCCTGGTTCAAAATAATAACTTTTTACATAATGAGCACCTATTTCAGCGCACATTCGCGTTGCAAGACTAAAATAGCGAAGATCTCTATCCATTTCAGCCCCAACGCCGGTAACCGCTAATGTAGGAATTCCATACCTTAAACCCGTATCTATTAATTTTATTATATTCGAGATAGATTTGTGTTCATATTCTGCGCCAATATATACTTGCGCTGCCATCGCAGATGCGTTTAACCGGAGAGTATCTTCAATATCAACAGCGATGGTTTCATTTGAGAGTTCTTTAAGAATACTTTGACCACCAGAGCATCTTAATACGATTGGTTTTTTTGTATTAGAGGGAATGACCGCACGTAATGCTCCTCGAGTACACATTAAAACATCGGCATAAGGTATTAAAGGCGTAATGCTAACATCAATTCTCTCTATTCCAGTCGTGGGCCCTTGAAAATAGCCGTGATCAAAAGCGAGCATGACGGTTCGCCCAGTGATGGGGTTAAAAATCTGGGATAAGCGGTTTTGCATACCCCAATCTAACGAACCCGCACCCTTTAGAAAAAAAGGCTTATTAGTTTGAAGCACTTTAGTATGAAAATTTTTACCTTCTTTTAAATCATCTTTGTCAGCCATGCCCTTTTTTATCCTTTACTTTTATTTTTATCCAATTCTTATCAACAGAAAAATAGTTGAAGATATAATTATTTATATAATAGATACAGTAATTTATACTGCTTATTATCGTTATTATTATAATTAATCTTTTATTTTTCAAAATGTTTTGATAATTTTAGTTCTTGACCTTGGTAATTTGAACCTACATCTGAGCCATAAATAATTTCCGGAACTGATATTAGAGGTTCATATACAAGCCTTCCCACCATCTGACCATCTTCTAAAACAAATGGGACATCATGAGATCGCACTTCTAACACAGCTCTGCTACCCAAACCCCCAGCAGTATAGTGTCCAAACCCTGGGTCAAAGAAACCAGCGTAATGAACTCTGAATTCGCCTACAAGAGTATCGTAAGCCCTCATTTCGGCAGCTTGGTCTGGCGGCACGCATACTTCTTCTTTAGACGCCAGAATATAGAATTCATCTGGGTCTAGAACTAGTGTTTTGTCAGGTTCAACTAAAATTACATCCCAGAAATCTTCAATCTTATAATAATTAATTCGTTGGATATCTATTAAACCGGAATGTTGTTTTGCTTTATAACCAATTACTCGGCTTTCGTTATTTTTATTTTTAAATCCCGATAAATCAACTGTAAAGGCAATACCATTGGATGCATCGAACTTTCCTTGTCGAAGGCGGAGCTGCGATAGTTTTGATCCAGAATAAACTAAAACACTAAAAGTTAAGGGTGATATTTCTGCATATAATGGTCCTTTATAACCCGCCTTTATCCGATCAAACTCTGTTGAGTTATCAGTTATTACCCGTGTAAAAATATCCAATCGCCCTGTTGAACTTTTAGGGTTTGCCATGCCTGATATGTTGCTAGGGAGATTTAAACTTTCAACCAGAGGGACAATGTATACGCAACCTTTTTCTAAAACTGACCCTTTTGAAATATCAATCTTGTGCATTGTAATTAATTTTAATTTTCCTTCTACAGAAGAATTCTCACCGGGGAGGAAGCTGGCTCTCACTCGATATGCGATATCACCTAAACGAAGATCAATGCTCGCCGGTTGAATTTGATCAGATTTAATATCTATCGAAGATTTAATTATTTTAGAGGTAATTGCTTTCTTTAATTCCTGAGAAGGTAAAATACCTGATTTTAGATTTGGGGTCATAAGAACCTAAAGTTTTTTAAAAACATGCGGTTTTGTTTAAGGCTTTTTATTTATTTAATTGAAAATGCCTATCCAGTTCTTATAAGTCAATTACAACCTTATCTGTTCCACCAACAATCTTTCATAAAGTCAGTATAGTCATCTATGTTTACACTAGTTGATTTTTTAAATTTTTCTTGAAGTTCATCAGATTCCATATCTATTTCAAGACTGTCTGTGAAACGATTCCAAAAATTATTATGTCCAATTACAATTGTAAGTTCAACAATTTGTTCAGATGTAAAATATTTCTTTAATTCAGCCATTGCGTCTGGCGATTGACTGGGACGCCCCGGTACGGATTGATATAGTTTTAATGTTACTATCTCTGCCCACCTAAGAGCTGCTTTTTCATCTGATGAGAAAAGATTTGAAGTCGGATAGTCACCGTCAACAGCTTCAAGCAATTCATCAGAAAACCCTAACCCTCGACCGAGGGTTGTTTTATGACTTATTCAATAGTTGCAACCATTTAGTAATGAGGTTTTTAGGGTTACTAGGCCTTTAACTCGTTTTGCTAGGCTACCACTAATCTCACTTCTTTGGGAAGCAACAATAAAACCAAAAAGTACTTGTGCAATACGTGGCGTGTGCGCTGCGACACGTATAGCATTTGCAACGCGACCATACATTTTTTTTATATTTTTAAATAGAGCTTGAACTTCAGGCGACGCTTCTTCATCGGAAATCACTGGAATAAGAGACATAATGTATTTTCCTCTACTTTTAGATTTTTATATTAATGATATGTTATATCTAAATTATTATAAATTATACTTGTATTTTAATATGAAAAAAGGCTTTTTCAAATATGAAAGCAATGGTTTTAACTGGCCCTAACCAGCCATTTAAAATGATGAATGTTCCAGATCCGTCTCCGAGTTCGGGCGAAGCTGTAGCAAAAGTAATTAGTTGTGGTGCAGGCCTTACAATACAACATATTCGTGCTGGTCGAACAAAAATTGATTATCCAAGAATTATTGGGCATGAAATTACGGCTGAAATTATTGAAGTGGGAAAAGATGTAGCAAATTTAAAAGTTGGTGATCCCGTAACCGCCTATTACTATTTAACCTGTGGTAATTGCCGCTGGTGTATTGGTGGTAGAGAGACACTTTGTGATAATTTTCTGGGTTATGTTGGTAAGTCCATTAACGGTGGTTATGCTGAATTTATAAAACTACCAGCAAAAAACTTCTTAAAAATCCCAAATAATTTAGATTATAAGAAATACGCTGCAGAGTTGGGTGTTATAACTGACGCTGTTGCCACTCCAATTAAAATAACAAAGAAAACTCGCATGAAATCGGGTGAGGTTGTTGCAATAATTGGCGCGGGAGGTGGTCTTGGTTTGCATATGCTCATGGCCTCGTTGTGGGCTGATACCAAAGTTATTGCTGTGGATATCAGTGATAAAAAACTGAATGTTTGTAAAAAACTTGGTGCAGTTGGGACTATTAATCCAAATAAAATTGGTTTAACGGAGGGCTTGCTTGAATTAACCGGTGGCAAGGGAGCAGACGTAATAATCGATTTTGTTTCTACCCATCAAACGCTAGGTGACTCTATTTGTTCTCTCGGAAAAGGGGGGCGTTTAGTTATTCTGGGAGGTGGTGGCGTTGCAAAACCTATAACAGCATCTGGGGAATGGATTAAATCTAGGGAAATAGAGGTTTTGGGTAGCAAATACGCGACAAAGGAAGAGGTCTTGTTTGCGCTTGATGTGGTATCGCGCGGAGAAATTTGGCCAAAAGTGACAGAAATTTGCTTATTAAAAGATGTTGAGCTTATGCACCAAAGAATAGAGAACGGTTTAATAACTGGTCGAGCAGCAATAATAATTTAATCCGAATTTGGGACAAAGTTTTTATTGATCGTACATACCAAGGCCATCTTTTTGAACAAAAATTTTTCTATTTAACTTATGATCTAACTTCTTATTCAGCGCACGATCCATCCATTCGGCCATAAAGTGAAATGTAGGTTGTCCACATAATGCTTTAGTGGAATGTATCGAATGAAATTCATCTTCTAATACCCACATCTCTTTTTGGCAATTAAGCGCTTCATATACTTTTTCAGCATCTTCTAATGGGTTAAGCGGATCGAATTCCCCTATACACATAAGAACAGGACAGGTTATGCGCTCAGCGTGCCCTTTTAATGTAAGGCCTGTGCACATTCTATCAAAGTCATTTTCATCTTCGATGCCAGCCATGGCCATAAACACTTGTTTGAACCTAATCGGCGCTTCATCGAAGATTGTTAATAAATCCCAATAATAGCAAGCGACAGCACTTGCTACTGCTGCATACCGATGTTCATCCGCTACCGCACGCATTGACCAAAAAGATCCAAAGCTACGACCTGATAACCCAATACGATTTTCGTCAACATCGTCTCTTTTCGACAAGAAATCAAAAGCAGAACTTGCTGCTGCAACATGATTATCTGGAGTTACAAAAATCCCTCTCTCTAAAGCTTGGCCTTGACCCGGCCCATCAATCGCTAATACATGCATACCGCGTTGATGAAATTCATTATCTAATGGGTTAGGGTAATTTTCTTTTGTGTTGTCCATTCCAGGAATAAACACAACTGCGGGAGCTTTCACTTGACCAGGTTGAAGGTGAAGAATACCAGGAATTGTTTTGTCGCCGAATGGAATTTCAATTTGCTCAATGGGGTAATCTAGTAAGTTAAACATTCGTTGTGAACAAATTCGCGCCTTTTCATAAATATCCCAACGAGCGGAACTTGTAGCTGGAATAATAAAATGTTGTGCTTCACGGTATTTTTCTGAAGCTACGCGAAATAGAGCACGGGCATTAATTTTATCCCCATAGTTTTCAGCAGACTTAGCAAGGTGTTCCGCATGTTCTGCTTCTTTGATAACATATTTTGATACCATTCTCATGCTTTTAGCCTGAGTAGGAAGCAAGCGACTATCTAATTCATAATGTACTGGCCTTCCAGTCATTTTTAACAAATAGTCGTTTATCCATTGTTGACCATCACGTTTCCTGATTGAGCGTTTCATATTTACCGTCCTAAATATCAATTTTTAAGAGTTTTTTTAAATTTCCATTACATATTGCCTCGATATCCTCTTCGGTAAGTCCATCAACACTTAACAGATGTGCGATTGGATTAATATTTGCCATACCTGCGGGGTGGTCCGTACCAAGGACTAGTTGACTGCTTCCGCACTCATTTAATAAATGTTTTAGATTTTCCGTACCATAGACAAGAGTATCAAAATAAATTTGTTTTAAATATTCACTCGGTTTTTTCTTTTCGAGGCCGCACCCACCCCGGTCATTACTATTATGTCCGTGGTCATAACGCCCTATATAGGATGGTAACAAGCCGCCACCGTGAGCACCCAATATTTTCAAATCTGGATATTGGTCAAGCACACCTTCATAAATTAGATGTGCTAGGGCTACTGTTGTATCTAGGGGATTGCCAATAATATTTGATAAAAACCCTCTACCTTTGAAACGTTGCGCTGCCACTTTAAAATGTCGGGGATGAATAAAAACTAGGGCGTTTAGTTCTTCTGCCTTTGCCCAAAACGGGTTAAATTTTGGATTTGATAACTCATCTTCCCCAATAGTGGCAGTGATCATTACCCCTCTATGATCAAGATTTTTAACGGAGTGTTCTAATTGGTTAACGGCGAGATTTGGATGTTGAAGCGAGACTGTACCCAGAGCAATAAATCGATCTGGATATTGGCCACAAATTTCTGCGAGTTTTTCATTTTGAATCCGTATTATTTCAGCAGCTAAATCTTTTTCTGCCCAATGAAAATGCTGAAAAACTGTAATGCTTAAAGCTTGCATATCAATTCCCATAGCATCCATGTCTTTCAAGCGAGAAGGAATACTTTCAACCCTCGCAAAATCTGCCCCGGCCAATGTTTGTCCTTTCACTTCAGGCCTATTTTTAACAAGCTCCAGAGCCTCGGAGACTTGACAGTGTGCATGAACATCAATGGTTTGAATTTTTTTACCGTTAATTACGATAGGTAAGGGTGTTTGGGATTCAAGTGTGCTGGGATTTTTTTTAAAGGCTGGTTTGTTGGCCATATAACAAAGGTCACAACTGACAAATTCTATATTATTATCTCTTGTGGTCATTTTTATTTATCTCTCACAATTTATTCGTTCTTAAATTATAGAAATTTGATTACTAACCACTTCTTACGCCAGTTATTGAACTTTCATATAATGTTTGAGTTCGATAAAGAATACGATCGTACTTTTCATCGAATGATGTTGCTGAATGTAAGCACCTAAGGTTATCCCAAACAATAACATCCCCCTTTTTCCATTTGTGTTCATATATAAATTTATTTTGTGTACAAAAATTTTCTAGAGCGCCAACAATTTCTCGGGATGTAGACTCATCAAACCCATCTATCTCGCGAATGGTTGCGGATGTCATGTAAACTGATTCATGACCAGTTCTAGGGTGAATTGAAATTAATGGGTGTCTTACAGGAGGCGCAGATAATTTTTGTTTTTCGGTTAATTGGGGGCGATCCGGGTATAATTTTTCATAAGAGAAGGAATGGTCATGCAATGCACTTTTACCAATAATTTTTGATTTTAGATTGTCTGGCATTTGAGTAAATGCCTCACGCATATCAGAAAACAATGTATCAGCTCCGGTTGGTGGACATTCAATGCCGTGAAGAAGCGTTGCATATCCAACATTCTTTAAAAATACTAAGTCAGTATGCCAATAGTGTCCTGCTCTATATTGCCCGATGTATTTTCCTTTCTTTTTTACGTTAGAAAGTACTCTAACTTCAGGGTTATCAGGAAAGGTTTTCTCGGCTAAATGGTGAATATGAAGCTTTCCAAAATATTTTGAAAAATTACTAAATTCCGTAGGCGTTAGTTTCTGATGTCTGAAAATGATTACGCCAAAGTCATCAAAAGCCTGTTTAATTTGAGAGACTTCCTCAATTGATAATTCATTGGATAAATTAATATTTTTTATTTCTCCGGCAAAAGAGTCTGAGAAGCTCTCAATCTTCAAATCGATTTTTGCAGTATTATTCAAGAAAAACCTCTTTACTAATTAAGCTTTCTAACTATTTTTTATATTTCCACAAAAAAAAACTTAATTGTCAAGTTGGATAATATTTAGAGATAACAAGATTAAATCTAAAGGGGTGTTTGCATGAAAAAAAAAGAAATTGGCATAGCCGTGATAGGATCAGGTAGGATAGGCTCATTAAGAGCTGGAATGGCATCGCGCCACCCATCAGTAAATTTTATAGCATTATCTGATAAAAATAAAACTAAGGCAGATATATTAGCGCAGAAAACCGGAGCCGATTTTATAACAGATAATAATCTTAATGCTATTTCCCATGATTGTGTAGATGCAGTTGTTGTAGCTACGCCAGAACATGATCACGTTGAAGCTGTTCTTCAAGCGATAGAATTGGGTAAGCCAGTCTTCTTGGAAAAACCCTTAGCTTTGACGCTTGAAGATGGAGACATTATTGCCAATGCAGCGAAAGAGGCTGATGTGGAAATTGTTATCGGTTATTCGAGGCGCCACGATCGCCGGTGGATGATGACGAAACAACATATAAAAGAAGGCCGACTTGGTGAAATAATTTCAATACAATCCAGGGTGATTAATACGCGTGCTCAAATGCTTGAAATTATAAAACGATCCCCAGATGCATCGCCAGTTCTCGATGTGTTAACCTATTATGTGGATATGGTTTGCTGGTATATGGAGGGTATAAGGCCTGTTGAAGTTGTGTCACGTAGTCATGGAAAAATTTTTAAGCAACTAGGTTATGATACAGACGAAGCGACTTGGGCTATTATTACATTTGAAAATGGAGCGATAGTTAATCTAGGTATATTTTATGCTCTTCCTGCTACTTATCCAACATTTGGACAAAGTCCTAGGTTTGAAATTTTTGGCGAGGAAGGTGTCATATTATTAGATGTAGATAATAAGGATAGCATTCTTTATTCAGATAAGGGTATTCCTCATGCTTATGTACCGGATCACGATCCTAAAATGTTATTCATGCAAACAAACTCCTCGGGAGATTGGGCTCTGGATGATTTTTGGGGACCAATAGCCAATGAAACTCGTTCTTGGCTAGATCATCTGGTTACCGGCTTACCCTGTCCTCATACGACAATTGAGGAAGGTCTAAAAACTTTGCAAATTACTCTAGCGATGGAGGAGTCCTCTAGGACCGGGGCCGCTGTTAAAATTAGTTAAATAGAACCTTCAGATTTTAACTCGTCGATCGCTTCAAGCATACAGGTTACGCCATATGTTAGAACTTTAGCACCGCAGGGATTAACGCATACCATTAGGGCTTCAGCAATCTCAGTCGGCTCTAAGCCAAGTAAAATACCCTTTTTTAAATGGTTTTTAAGGTGGGGTTGATTGTGAGGATTTGACGTTTCAACTGCTAAAGCAAGAATATGGAATAATTCATGCATCTTCTCATCAAATTTTCTCTCTTTTCCACGAATAATATGGTCTAAATCAAGCAATGCTTCCATGTAATCTGGAAAATGTTCTGCAATAAATTTATGCGCTGGGTATTGATAGCCCCGTCGTTTTGCAATTTCTTCAGCAAGTTTGTTAGCTTTTGTCATAGTTCATCCTTTTTTATATGAGCGTTTAAGATTAAATTATTCTTGACTCGGATCCATGAATTTTCTGATACTATATCATTATATGATAATAGAATTAAATTATAGAAATCTTTTGAACTAACTTTAGAGGGACTGAAAATGTTAAAAAAGTCGACAACACTTATTGCATTAAGTATTACAAGTATTTTTCTCATTGCAGCATCTACTGGATTGAAAGCGGATTATCCAGAGCGAACAATTGAAATTGTGGTAAAAGCTGGGCCGGGATCTGGAGCAAATGTTTTGGGCCATAAGGCCGCACAAATTTTGCCAAAGTATTTAGGTGGCTCGGCTGTCGCACTTTATAAAAAGGGCGGTTCGGGTGCTGTTGCACAAGCTTATATTCAAAAACGTAAAGCAAACGGTTATCATATTTTTTTAGATACCACCACCACCGCTATTGTAATTGCAAGTGGAAAAGTACCCTTTACAGAGAATGACTGGCAAGGTGTAGCTAGATTACAAATGGATCCCCAAGGTGTTGGTGTTCGAGCGGACTCACAATGGAAAGACTTTAAGTCTTTAGTAGGTTGGATTAAGGCAAATCCTGGCAAATTAAGGTGGACCGGTGCTCATTCAATTGGAATGGATCCATATACTGTTGATTTACTCCTCCAATCTGGTTCAATAAAAAAATCAGAAATCAAGTATGTACCAGTTCGTAAAGCAAATAAAATGATCCAGATGTTATTAGGTAATCATATTGATGCAGCAATTTTAAATCCCGGCGAGATCAGAGACCAAGTTAAATCTGGCAACCTACGAATGCTCGGTGTTGCTCATACAAGTCGTTTGCCTGCTCACCCCGATTGGCCTACTTTTAAAGAAGGTGGCCACGATGTTCAGGCTGCTATTTGGAGAGGAATATTAGTTAAAAAGGGGACCCCGTCGTCAATCGTAAATAAACTTCACGAAGCTGTTAAGAAAATGCTCAAGGATCCCGAGTATATTAAATATACCAGTGAAAAAGCAATTATGAGCGGTTACATGGGTGGACCAAAGCAGTTTGATGCATTTTTCAAAAAACAGGTTCGAGACTTAAAAAGTCATTTTAAAAAATAAAATAGAAAGATGATTAAAAAGAATAAAACTATATCCTTAAAAGATATGGGTGGCGGGGAACTCTCCGTCGCCCTTCTTTTAATTCTCGTATCCATACTTGGATGGTGGGAAACGACCAGATTTGAAGTTGACCCAGGTATGGTTAAAACCATGGGACCAGCAATGTTCCCACAGATTTTATTTACCGGGATTATTATATCCGCACTTTTTTTGATTACCCAACTTTTAATAAAAAAGACTAAACGCTCTGAGGTTGCATGGGGCAGATGGCAAAAAGCACCTCTCGCTGCAGTTATAATGTTGTTTCAGGCTTTAACATTCGAGGAGTTAAGCACATTTGTTTCAGCAGGCATAACACTACCCCTACTTCTTTGGGTAGCTGCGGTTCGATTAAAATTTATTATTATTGTTACTCTTATTTTTCTGCTTTTTGTTTATTTCTTTTTTATCCTAGCCCTAAGAGTGCCTCTTCCGCTTCAATTTTTACCAACCTTGCTGGGCTGACTTTTAATTTATTAGGGGATAATAATATACAATGTTAGAGAATTGGCTTTTAGGCATCGGACAGTTGGGGCAATGGCAGGTTGTATTTGCAATGTTTGCGGGTGTAGCGATGGGCATCGTTGTCGGAGCGATGCCCGGCCTGAGTGGCCCCACCGGATTAGCGTTAATGATTCCGTTCACTTATATTTTATCGCCAATAGTAGCAATTGTACTTTTAATATCAATCTACGTTGGAGCTGAATATGGTGGTTCGATAACAGCAATAACTATTAATACGCCAGGAACTCCTTCAGGCGCGATTACCGCCATTGACGGTTACCCTATGACCGAGACTGGTCAGACTGGAAGAGCGCTGAGTATTTCAATAATGTCTTCTACCACAGGAGGTGTGTTTAGTACGATATGTCTGGTTCTTTTCTCTATCCCCCTGGCACAGTTTGCAATTGCTTTTGGACCGGTACAATATTTTGCTCTGGGTATTTTTGGATTAACTATTGTTGCTAGTCTCGTAAGTGGAAATTGGATTAAAGGCGTAATTGCCGCTCTAATAGGCCTTCTGATAGAAACAATTGGCGCTGAGCCAATGACCGGAACCCAGCGCTTTACTTTTGGTCAACCAGCCTTGTGGGAGGGTGTTTCATTCGTTTCTGCAATGTTGGGATTATTTGCGATTACAGAAGTATTTTTAATTATAGAGTCAGAAGTAAAGACAAGATTAAAGAGCAAAGCTAAATTTACTACAGAACGCATTTCTTGGCGCGAGTTTGCTGGTCTTTGGAAGACGCTATCAATTTCTAGTGTAATTGGGACAATAATTGGTGTAATGCCAGGTGCTGGTGCTTCTATAGGAAGCATTGTAGCTTATAACGAGGCTAAACGCATTTCGCCGAATTATCAAAAGTTTGGCAAAGGTGCGCCAGAGGGGGTTTGTGCATCCGAAACAGCCAATAACGCAACAGTAGGTGGTGCATTAGTTCCATTGCTCACGTTAGGGGTGCCTGGATCAGGAAGTACAGCAATTCTTTTAGGTGCATTAATGTTACATAATATCTCACCGGGACCGCAATTATTCGTAAAAAACCCCGATATTGTGTACGGAATTTTCACAACACTCTTCTTGGCAAATTTTGTAATGTTATTTTTAGGTTTAAAATTTATTCGCCTTTGGCTGAAGGTCGTTGAAGTTTCTCCCCCTATCCTAGCTGCATTAATTTTTAGTGTTGCTTTCATTGGCGCCTTTAGTGTTGGCGGTAGTGTTGGTGATGTAGTTGTTATGTTGATAATTGGTGTTTTGGGTTATGTACTGCGTAAATTTAAATTTCCGTTGATACCTCTGGTTATCGGTTTAGTCTTGGGCGAACTAATTGAGATTTCACTCCGAAGGGCGTTAATTTTATCCGATGGAAGTTTTCAGGTCTTTTTTACAGATCCAATTAGCTTAGGGCTATTGATTGCAGCAGCTTTATCTCTTATATACGCGATTGTCAGAGATATGCGCGCTGCTAAAGCAAAACAAAAGTTTGAGTCATTATAACGAATGGACCCTTTGTGAGTAATAAATTACCGTTATCTATTTCAGATGTTGGGCATATCTCGATAGCTGTTCCAAGTCTCAAAGAAGCACAGTTATTTTATTCAAAAACGTTTGGCTGTGAAGCTAGTGATCCGATTGATGTGCCGGCTCAAGGCATAAGGATGGTATATTTATTCTTTAGTAATATTAAAATAGAACTCATGGAACCTATTAATTCTTCATCGCCAATTCAAAAATTTTTAGATAAAAATCCTGCTGGTGGGTTGCATCATATTTGCCTTACGACCAATAATGCCGATGAAGCAAAAAATATATTATTGGAGGGAGATATTAGAATTCTGGGGGGCGATAAGGTGATAAAGGGTCACCATGGAAGAGATATTTTTTTTATGCATCCAAAAGATGCATGTGGAACTCTTATTGAAATTGAACAAACTGATAATTAAGGAGTTATATTGTGATTAAAGAGCGTAATTTTAATGAAATTTTGTTTGAAATTAAAGATGATGTGGCTTGGATTACTATTAATCGTCCACAAGTCTTGAATGCTTTTCGTGAGCAGACCCTTGATGAGCTAATTGAAGCAGTTAAGTCTATTAGAGAGGATGCATCAATTGTGGCTGCGGTTATCACAGGTTCCGGAGATAGAGCTTTTTCTGCTGGCGGAGACTTTCAGGCAATGATGAAGTTAAATCGTGCTAATGCAATGCATTGGAATGATCGGATGCTTGGATTAGCAATGGCAATCCGGGGTGCAACGGTTCCAGTTATCGCCATGGTACATGGACATTGCATGGGCGGTGGCCACGAGTTAGCACTTTGGTGTGATTTAGTAATTTCTGCTGATGATGGAGTATTTGGTCAGACCGGTGCAAAAGTGGGCGCGTGTCCAACCGTTGGAGCTACACAGTATATTCCTAGATTAATAGGTGATCGTTTGGCAAAGGAAATGATTTTTTTATGTCGCACCTTTCCTGCAGAAGAAGCTGTTAAAATTGGTTTAATTAATAAGGTTGTGCCAAAAGCTGATTTGAGGCGTGCGACTGAAGAGTGGTGTCAACAAATGAGAGGGTATTCCGGTCAAACGCTTCGTGCAACAAAGAAATCTCTGAATTTTGAGTCAGACGAACTTTATGCATCCTGGCAGCAAGGTATGGAGTTGTTAGCAGAGATATGGGGATCAGACGAGTCTTTAGAAGGAATGAATGCGTTTTTAGAGAAAAGAAAACCAGATTTTCATAAGTTTAGGTTAGATCGTAAAGTAAAAGTTGATCAGTATTTGACTGACTTAGATAATGATCTAAATCAAGATCAATCAAAATTTTAAATGACTTCATCTAATAATGAAGGCCCTTTGTCTGGGCTAAGGGTTATTGATTTAACAAGAATTTTAGCGGGCCCATTTTGCACCATGAATCTAGGTGATATGGGTGCAGAAATTATCAAGATAGAGCGTCAAGGATCTGGAGACGATACTCGGCGCTGGGGCCCCCCTTTTCTTGAGGGAGAGGCAGCATATTTTCTCGGAATAAACCGCAACAAATCTAGCGTTACTCTGGACTTAAGAAATCCAAAAGGTCAGGAAATTCTAAAAAAATTACTTAAAGATGCAGATATTGTTATTGAAAACTTTAAAGTTGGTACTCTTGATCGTTGGGGTATCACTGATGACTGGCGAGAGAAGAATGCGCCACAGTTAATACATTGTAGCATCACTGGATATGGTGAGAGGGGGCCTAAGGGTGGTATGCCTGGCTATGATTTTTTATTACAAGCTGAGAGTGGTCTCATGTCAATTACCGGTGATATTAATGGTGGTCCAACTAAACTCGGTGTCGCAATTGTTGATGTTTGTACGGGTTTGTATTCTGCGATGACCATTCTCGCTGCAATTAATGCTCGGAATAATACAGGAATAGGTCAGCGAATACAGACCTCTCTTTTTGATACGGGTTTATCATTGTTAGTAAATGTAGCCTCAAATTATTTAATTGGCTCAAAGGAAGGTAATCGTTTTGGAAATGGTCATCCTAATATTGTGCCTTATAGTGATTTTAATTGTAAAAGCGGGGAAATTGCAGTTGCTGTTGGAAATGATGCCCAGTTCTATAAATTCTCAGAATGTGTTGGCCACCCAGAGTGGGAAAACGATATAAGGTTTAATACAAATCCGGAAAGAGTAAAAAATAGAGAGGTTTTGGAAGGGCTAATAACCGACGCTTTGGCGAAAGATAGCGCAGAGTCATGGATAAAAAAATTATCTAATTTTAATGTTCCATGCAGTATGGTAATGTCTGTTTCCCAAGCTCTTGAGAGTGATCAGGCAAAAGCAAATAATATGGTTGTAGAGATTAATCATCCTATTGCGGGTGTTATTAAAATGCTTGGTATACCATTTAGGTTTTCTCATACTCCAGAATCAATCAACTCTTCTCCGCCTACACTGGGTGAAAATACTGATGAAATTTTACTAAAATATACGAATATATCTAAAAGTGAAATTGAGCAACTTAGAAATGATAATATCATATAAGGTCAATTAACCTAAACATGGTGAGAAATAATATTTTTGGTTTAGACGGTGTTTAGTAATTTGTTGGGCTTCCGCCATTAATGTTTTTTTAAAAATTATTATGCCAGACAGTCTATAAGCCGGGTTCTGTAATCTCTGCGTTAGTAGCAAAGATTGATGATCATTCATCTAGGACGAACGTTACCGAACGTCTCAAGCGACCGACCCGAATAGCAATGCGAAAACCCAAATATTTTCAAATCACTTTGAAAACGAGCCATTCCTATTTGGTCTTACTCCCAGTGGGGTTTACCCTGCCACTGACGTTACCGTCAGCGCGGTGTGCTCTTACCACACCCTTTCACCCTTGCCCAATATGGGCGGTTTGCTTTCTGTGGCACTTTCCCTGGGGTTGCCCCCGCCGGGCATTACCCGGCACCGTGTTTCCGTGGAGCCCGGACTTTCCTCTATATCGTATATTTCGAGATAGCGATCATCCAACTGTCTGGCCTGGATATTTATAGACTATTTCGAAAAAATGCCAATTGATTTATTGAAAGAATGGAAAGTGAGTGATTCATCAATTGGTAATATTTTTGTGATCAGATTAAAATCTAAACACTAAGGAGATAAATATGAACTTTGCAATACGTCATGATAAAGCAAGCGGCGATTGGTTGGTGTTTAATGTGGGTGAGAGTTTTGAACTAGAGAGTATACATAAATGTAAAAGCACAGCATTGTCGCATATTAAACATTTGGACGAAAAGGTAAAAAAGCGAGCACTCTACATTCGGCCAAAAACTATGGTTGCTGCATAGCAATATTAGATAGTCTGGCTAAATGGTCAGGCTATCTTTTTTCCAGACTTTATAATAGCTCTATGAGTCTTCTTAAAATTGAAACAGTTTGTATATCAATCTTTCCGGAACAAGTCTTTGGCTGGAAGTGCCTTTGAAATGCAAGAGTTGATGCCACTAAATTAGAGGTTTCATAACCATAAAGCCCGAGTTTGCTCTCAAAATCTGACAAATCATCGACGTTATTATTATTTACAACTTTGTTCTCTGGCCATAGACCCAATCCATTCTCCGCTAGTAAAGACCAATTAAAAAGTTCGCCAGGATCTTTCTTTCGTTTGGGTGCAACATCTGAATGACCTACAATATTCCTTGCAGGTATGTTATATTTCTGAACGATCTCTCCCGCTAATTTTATAAGTGAAGTTATTTGTTTTTCCGGAAAATACTTGTAATTGAAATTATGACCAGGGTTTTCTAACTCAATTCCAATGGAGCGATCATTAATATTTGTCTCTCCTCTCCAATAGGCTAGTCCTGCGTGCCAGGCTCTTTTCTCCTCAGGAACTAATTGAAAAATCCTTCCATTTTCATCTATCATATAATGAGCACTTACCTTTGCTATAGGGGAACACATTCTTTCTAATGCTTCATTAGCTGACAACATTCCCGTGTAATGAAATATCAACATGTCGATTGCTATTCCATCGGGTCGGTTATTAAAATTTGGTGATAAATATTTTAGCATTAGGCTATTAAATTAAATAGAACGTTCTTTAGATATCAAATCATAGGCCGCATTAATACTTGCCATTTTCTTATTCGCAGTATCAATAAATTCTTGAGGCATGCCTTGAGCTATCAAAATATCTGGATGATTTTTACGAATTAGGTCACGGTATATATTTTTAATATCACTATTTGACATGTTTCGATTTACGCCTAATAACTCATATGGATCTGTTTTATTTGATGTTATAAATGAGGATCGTATTCGATTAAAATCTTTATTACTTAGACCAAAGCATTTTGAAACCTCAAGAAGAAACTTATCTTCATCCCGGTGAATAATTCCGTCAGCTAAAGCAATTTGGAATAAACTTGCAAGTAAACTCTCTATAACATTTTGATCATTTTTAAACATTGAACCAATCTGCTGAGCATATGGTTCAAAGCCTGAAGAGTCTTTTCTCGCTTCATTAAATAACTTACCTACGTCGTTTATTTCACTTTCTGGTATATCAAATAAATTCTTAAAGGCGCTGATTTCATCACGGGTGACATGACCATCAGCCTTTGCCATCTTTGCAGATAATACAACGACGGCAACAGTAAACGCAGTTTGACGAGATTTTAATGAATTGGGTTCAACATTTTCAAATGTATTCCCAGCCCACTTTTTGCTATCAAGAGCGTGTCCAAGAGTAGCACCTGCAATAGCTCCTAATGGCCCACCCGCCGCAAAACCCGCAACGCCACCCAATATTTTGCCCCAAATAGCCATAAAAATAATTATCCCATAAAGTTAGTAATCTTGCGAGTTAGTTTAAAAGAGTTTATTTTTCTAATCTTTTTATAACGCTTTAAATACGTATTGACGACAAAGAATATGGTAATTTTTTTTCTTTATTTTTACTTCATTGAGCCCAAATGACATATATAGAGAACATTATCGAGCTGGCGCTAAATCACCAACGCAATGGTAAGATTAAAAGAGCTAAATACCTCTATAATAAGATATTAGAGATAGACCCTAAAAATTCAGATGCAATACATCTATTAGGTATGATTGAATACTCCAATCATAATTACACGTTAGCCATCAATTGTATAGAAAAAGCTATTAGGTTAAACCCTGATATCCCAGACTATCATATTAATTTAACATCTTGTTATATTGCTACTTTAAATTTAGTAAAAGCCAAACAACATGCGTTAATTGCGATTGATTTAGATCATAATTTATTTAAAGCATATTATAATTTGGGTAACATACTTTTTGCTGAGGGGGACATTGAAGGAGCAATAATTAATTATAAAAAGGCTCTCAATATTAAATTAGACAATCAATCAATATGGTCAAATTATCTATTCGCTCTAAACTTTTTAGTTGGAAGTAATCCAGAAAGTATTTTTCTTGAAAACAGAAAATGGGGACAACAGATTGAAAATAAGATTAAAAAGCATAGAAAACCATTTATAAATAGAAATCGAAATCACCTTCGTAAGATCGCTTATTATTTACCAGAAATGGATAGTCATGTAACTCCTAGGTTTATTAGGCCTCTTTTACTTAATCATGATCGAACGAAATTCGAGATATTGGGTTATGGGTATCAACAAAATAATTCAAAAGAAAATCAGCAATTTATTGATCAATTTACATTTTGGTTGGACATTAAAAATCTGTCCACAGAAAAACTTGTTGAGAGGATGCGCGAAGATAAAATTGATATTTTAATTCACCCATGTACATTTAAATCACGGTATCGAGAAATACTCGCGCATAGACCTGCCCCAATCCAAGTTGCGAATACTAATTTGGTCTCAACAACTGGATTAAAGGAGGTAGATTTTCTTGTTACAGATTCCACAATTTCACCTAAAGAGACTAGTTTAAACTTATATACTGAGAAATTAATTTATTTATCTCAAGTAAATACGTATCAGGCCCTAGAAAATTCTCCAAATGTCTCAGAGCTACCAGCACTTAAAAATAATTATATTACATTTGGCTCTTGTAATAATATTGCGAAAATAAATATTGAGGTTATAAAAACTTGGTCAAGAATTCTTAATGCTATCCCAAATTCAAAACTTTTAATAAAACATCGTTCTTTGGACAATAATTTATTAAAGCGTCGAATTTTATTCTCTTTCCGTGAATTTGATATCGAAAGTGAACGCATAGTGTTGGAAGGGTTTACACCAAACCCTATCGACTATCTGGACGTTTATAATAAAATAGATATTTCACTAGACCCTTTCCCCTTCGGTGGCGGAACAGTTAGCTATGAGTCTCTATGGATGGGAGTTCCAATTTTGACAATGTTGGGAGAATTGTTTATGGGGCGTCTATCTGGTTCTCTAATGAAACAAGTTGGTTTGAGTAATTGGATTGTTAACTCTCAAAGCGATTATATTAGTATCGCTATAAGTTTTAGCACAAATTTGGGAGAATTAGGCCAAATTAGGCAAACACTTAGACAACAGGCTCGATTAAGTATTTTTGATGGAGTAAAATACACCAGAGAGTTTGAAAGTGCTTTGATTAAGGTTTGGGGTAACTATATTAAAAACCAAAAAACAGGTATCTAAAATATACCGCTTATACTGACATTCTAGAGTAAACCACGGCAACCAACCCCTTGCCAGTGCCCGTCCCGTTTAAAAGTTTTATAGCATATGTTAGATCTGGCAAAAAATTATCCCAAAAATAGCTTTTATAATTTGTTCTGAATTCCCCAAGATCATTAAATTTAAGGTTCTCTATTAGGCCAGCTTCCTCGAGAGAGCGATATAAGCGAACCAGCCATTGATTGTATTGAGATTGTGTCATGTATGCCAGTATATGTGATGCTCTTACCAAACGGCATAAATCCGTTTTATCTTTCGATGTTTCTTTCGCGGCTATATCTGATGCCCTTATTGCCAATTTTACGTCTTCTGCATTAAAGTTTTTTAATGATCTAAAGTTTTTATCAACAAATAAAAGACTACGTTCTTTATAATATGGCCAGAGAACAGAACCAGATGAAGGAGCGGCAAACGTCTGGTATTTCCCCTTTCCGACGTAGTATCTCTCTGTGGGTTGATTTGGATTAACCTCATCTTCTTCTAGGATTCCACCTACTATTCCGACATGAGATATCAAAGTAGCCATTACAAGATTAAAAAATAAACGTGGATCAACAAAACCAGTATTGTGCAAAACCCCATCTAATATTTCCAACGCTATTATTCCGGCACGTTTAGTATGATTTACATTTAAAAATAAACTATTACTGATGGACATTTTTGCGAGTGCCATACGAGATATATTTAGAGTATTTTGTAACAATTCAACTTCTGAGTCACCAAAAATTCGTTGATGATGATGAGCTAGTTGTTCGCAAAAATGTTCTATTTGGAGGCTTCTAAAATCTATCACTTATTTAAATTCCATCGATATGTCAAAGCCCACTTGTCCCATGATGGCTAACGCCTGTTTATCCGGAGGCTTAGGCTCTAATGAAAAAATTTCGAAAACATATTTTATATTTTCAGACGTAAATACTGGAAATGCCAAACCACACCCAACCCCAACATCTTTAGCATGCTTTGATCGAGGAAAATTGGGATCAGCAGTAACATCTTGAATCCAATGTGGTTTGCTATCTTTCCAAACCCTACCAGGCAAGCCCTTGCCTTTCTTAAAGGTTGTATTCATTGTGATTTTCTCGAATGCCGCGGTCTTTTGATTTTTATTCTTAAAATACCAAATTTTAGACGGTAGTAATTCGTTGCCGGCATCATTTAATTCGTATATGTGTCCTACTGGCCAATTCTGGTATTCACAAACCTTTTTTAAAACAATTCCTAATCCCTCTTCTATATTATGGCCATCAAGAATATCAGGTATCTCCGAGAGCAGTGTTATATCACCGCTATTTAAGATGGCAGAATTTTCTTGGCTGAATACATTTGAATAAAGGTGCGAGGTCCATTTTTTTCCATTGTCTGTGTCGTTTAAATAGTCAAGGGCCTGTTCTACATGAGAAAATACAAAGTTATAAAAGAATGTTGGGTAACCCTCTGCTAAATCATAAGCACTAGAGTAACCAAGTCGGGTTGCGGCGCCTGTCTCATAGAATTCATAATATAATGCTGGTATTTTTTTCATGTAGTTAGGGTCTGCAAGTTGTCCAACGAGGTCTGCCGATTGTATTAATTGCGCAAGCTCCCTAAAGTTTTTATCGTTAGCACCTTCAATATTCCGATTTGCTGGCACAGGAAATTCGGTTTGACTAATTAAGCTTGCAAGGTACGTGACGTCTATATCGGGATGCCAATTTCTACTCACAACAAATTCTTGGCCTCTGTAAACGTGATAGGGAGTTAGAGATGCATCAGTAGATTGAGCAGGTAATTGAATTTTATTTCCATCAGAATCAATCCGTTGTCCATCCTCCTCCTCATCATCATCTAGAAGTCCTCTTACATATCCAATATCATGAAATAGACATGCAATAGTGAAGTGTAGCCAATCGCTATGAGATAAATCTCCTCGGCGGAGCTCCCTTCCTAGATAAATATCTTGCCCACAAAGTGTAACTAAGCACGTATGTTCAACATCGTGATATAAGGCGTCGGTTCTACTAATGATTGTAAGTGCAGTTCGAACAGCACCATCAAGAATTTCTTCATAAACATCGGGGCTATTTGGACAAATAATATCACGATATGAATGCAAGTTCTCTATTAGAAGATTCTCAAGACTGGTTACATCATTAGTATTTACGGCCATGTTATCTCTTAATTTTTAAATTTCTTACTAATTTTCATAATCTTAGCTTATGAGTATTAATGTAACTATAATGGTTTTATGCGTAAAGGATAATAAAAGATAATGGAATATACTTATAATTAAAAATTTTAATTATTTTAGCTGAATACAATGAATATGAGAACGTATTTATTATTTTAGAGACTTATTTTAAGCCCCATTCAGGTATTCAACGATAACAACTGAAGATTTTTAAAGTCGGAGCCACATTTCTTTAAATCCAAAATAATGATCTCAACATCAAATTTTGATACTTTGGATTTAAATCTTAGCGTATCAAGAGCAACATTGAGCTTTCGTTGTAAATGATTTAGCAATTATGCATATTATTTTTGTAGGTGTCGAATGAGCAACAAAATATCACTCAGGTTAGATAAAAAGAAGTGGCAATTTTGGATTGATAGAGGTGGAACTTTCACTGATATTATTGCAATTTCGCCCCAAGATGAATTATTAACTGATAAAATATTATCAGAGAATTCTAATCAATATGACGATGCTGCTATAGAAGGTATAAGGAGATTTTTAAAATTAAATAAAAACCAAAAAATTCCAAGTAAAGAAATCTCAGTCGTGAAAATGGGAACCACAGTAGCAACAAATGCCCTACTAGAGCGAAAAGGTTCAAAGACTCTTTTAGTTGTTAATGATGGATTTAGAGATGCTCTAAGAATTGGATACCAAAATAGGCCAGACCTTTTTGCGTTAAATATACATCTGCCTGAGCAACTCTATCATGAAGTAATCGAACTGCCTGGCCGAGTCGATGCACATGGTGATACTATAACAGCCGTTAACAAAGAGTTAGCTAAAAAAGAATTTAAGAGATTTTATGATACGGGTATTAGATCAATTGCGATAGTTTTAATGCATAGTTATCGATATAAATCGAATGAAAAATTATTATTCAAGATTGCAAGGGACGTTGGTTTCCCACAAATTTCTGTTTCCCATAAAGTAAGCCCACTCATAAAATTTATATCTAGAGGCGATATTACTGTGATTGATGCCTATTTATCGCCAATTCTCGACCAATATATAAAAAAAATTCAGAAAAAAATACCGGGTGTTAAGCTAATGTTTATGAAATCAAATGGCGGACTGACAGAAGCGCAATGGTTTCGGGGTAAAGATAGTATACTATCAGGACCTGCCGGTGGGATTGTTGGCGCAATCGATGTCTCAAAGTCAGCAGGGTTTAAAAAAATAATAGGTTTTGATATGGGGGGTACATCGACTGACGTCTCTCACTTCTCTGGATCGTATGAAAGAACTTTCGACACACAAATATCAGGAATAAGGGTTCGCGCGCCGATGATGAAAATCCATACCGTGGCGGCAGGTGGTGGTTCAGTTTTATTTTATGATGGCGCACGGTTTAGGGTTGGGCCAGACTCGGCGGGAGCTAACCCTGGGCCTGCTAGTTATGGCAAAGGTGGGCCACTAACAGTAACTGATGCAAACATTATTCTTGGTCGAATACAGCCAAAATACTTCCCAAAGTCATTTGGTGTTAATTCTCAAGAGTCACTTAATTACGCAATCGTTAGAGATAAATTTGAGGCTTTAGCAGCGAGAGTTAGTTTATCTGTAAGTGAGGTCGCAGAAGGCTTTATTAAAATTGCTAACGAAAATATGGCGAACGCCATAAAGAAAATTTCTATTCAAAGAGGATATGACGTTACTAAATATGTGCTTACATGTTTTGGTGGTGCGGCTGGCCAACATGCATGCATGGTTGCTGATTTGCTTGGTATGGAAGTTATTTTAATCCCGCCAATGGCAGGAGTTTTGTCAGCATATGGAATAGGTCTGGCCCAGCCTAGAACATTAAAAGAAATTTCGTTCGAAAAGCCTCTTAATGCTCATTCGCTATTAGAAATGGAGGTCTATTTTAGAGACTTAAAAAACCAAGCTTGTCATGAATTAGTTGCTCAGGGAATTCAGACTAGTGATATTGTTACGAATGAGACCCTATATGTCCGTTACTTAGGAACAAATACCTCAATTGAATTAATGAACAATGATCTCAGTTCTTTGATAACTGATTTTGAGAGCCAACATCGGCATAACTTTGGTTTCATCTACCCTGACCGTTCTTTGGTTGTCGAAACCTTAGTAATTGAGGCAGTGGGAAAACTTCAAAAATCTGGCAGTTCAAAACCATTACACCACACAGAAGACACCTCTAATAATTTAGATGAGGTAACTATGATAATTGGGTCCCAAGAGGTGATGGTAAGAGTGTATGAACGAAAAAATCTGATTGCCAGACAAATGATTAGCGGTCCCGCTATCATTGTCGACCAAAATAATACAATAGTTATTGATCCTGGCTGGAGAGCAAATATTACGGAATCGCATGACGTAGTCGTTAAAAGATATAAGAAAAAAATCCAAAAGACTAACGTTAAAATAAATGCTGATCCTATTATGCTCGAGGTTTTTAATAATCTTTTTATGTCAATAGCTGAACAAATGGGAGCGGTTCTCGAAAAGACATCAAGTTCAGTTAATATTAAGGAGAGGTTGGATTTTTCTTGTGCAATCTTTGACTCGAAAGGCGCTCTAATTGCTAACGCCCCGCACATGCCAATCCATTTAGGCTCAATGGGTGAAAGTGTTAGGGCAATCTTGAAGAAGCGCGGTGACACTATGTTACCTGGACAAGTTTATGCGCTAAATGATCCCTATGATGGCGGGACGCATTTGCCAGATGTAACTGTTATTACCCCTATTTTTAATAAGGAAAATGATAAACCAATGTTTTTTGTTGGGTCAAGGGGACATCAAGCTGATATTGGTGGAATAACACCTGGATCAATGCCACCAAATAGTAATACTATTCACGAGGAAGGTATTCTGGTCACTAACTTCTTGCTCGTTGAAAATTATATTATGAGGGAGGAAGAATTGCGTGTTTTGCTCACATCTGGCGATTATCCAGCGCGTAACGTTGATCAAAATATATCAGATTTTAAGGCATTAGTTGCATCAAATGAAAGAGGTGTTCAAGAAATTAAAAGGATTATTAAAGATTTTGGCTTGCCAGTAGTTGACGCTTATATGACGCACATTAGAAACAATGCTTCTGAAAGCGTATGTAAAATTTTGGAATTACTACCCGACGGTAAGTTTAAAAGTCATTTGGATGATGGAAGTAAAATTAAGGTTTCAGTCAAAGTTGATAAACAAAATCGCAAGGCGGTGATTGATTTTACTGGAACGTCCAAACAGACATTAAGTAATTTTAACGCACCAACCGCTGTTTGTAGGGCTGCAGTCCTTTATGTATTTAGGTGCTTGGTACAGGCTGACATACCGTTAAATGATGGTTGTTTGGACCCAATTGAAATTATAATACCAGAAGGATCATTGCTATCGCCAAAATATCCTGCAGCTATTGTTGCGGGAAACGTTGAGACCTCACAAGCAATAACGGCGGCTTTATTTGGGGCCATGAATACGGTAGCAGCAAGTCAAGGCACCATGAATAATTTTACCTTTGGTAACGCAGAATACCAATATTATGAGACTATTTGTGGTGGTTCTGGGGCTGGTAACGATTTTGAAGGTTGTTCTGCAGTACATACTCATATGACTAATACGCGGTTAACAGATCCAGAAATCTTAGAAACTGAATATCCCGTAATTCTGGAAAAGTTTGAAATAAGAAACGGCTCGGGCGGAGTAGGAAAATATAATGGTGGCTGTGGGGTCGTTCGCGAAATTAAATTTAGAGAAAATATGATAGCATCAATCTTATCAGGTTCTAGAATTAATCCACCTTTTGGGCTGGCTGGCGGGGGTTCGGGTAAATGTGGAGAAACATTTTTAAAAAAACCATCAGGTAAGATTTATAAATTGGGTTTTAGGGATCAGGTTGATGTTGAGACAGGCGACACGATTATCATTAGGACTCCTGGAGGTGGGGCCTTTGGAAATAAAATCTAAGATATGTCAGTTTCTCTTTCTTCCGCACTTCTCTCTAAATTTTTTGACATAGTTTTTGTGCGAGGTAAAACCCAAATCCAAATTGATATGAATGCAATGGTTGCCAATATTAGTGACAGCTGGAGAGTGCTGTAGCCTGCAATTGTGCCTATAATCCAAGCTCCAACAGCAGGCCCACCTCTTAAAATGACCCCCCAAATACTCATGACTCTGCCACGAACTGATCCATGAATTGTATTTTGAATTAGCAGTTGACCTGCTATTCCTGCATAAGTTGCAGACCCACTAAGAATCATGGCACAGGTAACAGAAATCCAAAAAAGGTTTGTTGTCGCAAATATTAATTGCGTAATAATCGATATAAGTAACACAGCCATGATGGTTTTTATTAAACCGGGAATTTTGGTAAAGCTACCTAAATAAATTGCGGTAATCATGGCGCCTAGTCCTGAGGCAGAACTTAATATGGCTAATCCCTCAACTCCCATATTAAAGATTCCATCTGAGACGCCCGCAAAAAGCTCACGGTAGGCTCTCATGAACACAGATACACCTAGTGATAAAATTAAAAACCCGGGTAATCCGGGCATTCTTGAAATATATGTCAGACCCTCTTTAAATTCTGAGATAAAACCCTGCGGTTTGTGAGGTATTACCTCTTCATATCTAAATCTGATAATAAACAATACTCCCAAATAAGCTAAATAACTTGCCGCATTGAATGCAAATGCATGGGTAACACTGAGCGACGCAATTATAATTCCACCTAATGCAGGACCCACAAATTGTGCTAGATTGAATAAGGTTGCACTTACGCCTAAAGCCGGAGGTAGATCTTCTTTGGGCACGAGGCTTGGAGGAATTGTCATGCGCAAGGGTGTCCAAAACCCTTCGGCAACGCCATTTAATATAACCAGTAAAAACAGTACTTTTATTGTAATCATATCTGTTACTGACAATAAAGTTGTAAGACTACAGATACATATAAGTGCTAATTGTACAATTTTGGCTAAAGTTAGTCGATTGAATCGGTCTGACAAGGTGCCAGCATACGGCATTACCAGTATTGTGCTGATACCATCAACAAAAGCTATTGCTCCAAGCATGCTAAAAGAATGGGTCATTTCCCAGGTTAGCCAAAAGACTGCTGTCCGATGAATCCACAACCCAACGTTTGATACCCATCCGGCAGTAGCGTATAAACTGAAGTCTCTGTGGCGTAATGCCCGACCCATGCCATGATTACCCAACCTAGAAACAAAATAACCAAAGTTACTCATTTATCTTTCAACCCATATTTGAGGCATGCGCTTGTAAATTTGACCTTTTTTTTGTAGCTAAATTAGTGTGTTAATTTATTTCTGGAACATGTTTTAAAATAACATATATATTACCTAAATGATTCTAGAACTATTTTTTAAAAGATACGAATATTATGGAAAAGTAAAACACTACAGTTGGTTAAAGATGTATAAAATGCCGGTTTAATTAATTTTTGGCCTCAAGGTATGCCTTGAATTTTCTATATTTTTAAGGATATTAAAGAGATATATTTTTTATATAATTAAAAGGGATATAACTATTAATATCCGCAATTAAACAATATTTCTTGCTGGGTGTTTTTTGTGGAGAATAGAATAAATTGAAAAAAATAACTGTAATACTCTCTTCAATATTAATTCTCTTTTTTGGCCTGACTATTTTTCTTCCAAATTTAGTTAATTGGAATGAATATAAAAATATTATTGAAGATAAAATAAAAGATAGAACGGGGAGAACTGCTGAGATACGGGGAGATATTAAATTGGAATTGCTCCCATCTCCAGCTATTTGGATAAATGACGTAAGAATAAAAAATATTAATCAATCAAAATACCTTAATCAAATATCTATTAAGGCTGTTGAGGCCAGAATAAATATTATGTCAATGTTTAATAGACAAATCCAGATCAAAAAACTGCGGATTGTTGAGCCGAGTTTGAGGATAGAAAAATATTTAAACAATCAAACAAACATGTTTATTTCACCGAATGAGATCGAAAAAGTTGTGAATGACGAATTTTTTAAAGGAATTGGAAATACTAATAATATAATAAATAATTCGCAATCCACTAGTAAAATAACTCCGAGTTTCTTGACCCGCATAGACGATTTCATAATAGTGGATGGTTCAATCGAATATTATGACCACAATAAAGTTGCCTCGAAAAGAATTGATCAAATTAATAGTGATTTTGCGGTTGCATCTTTATCAGGACCAATGACGGGCTCTGGCGTTGCCGTGTTTCAAGGTGTAAAGATAAAGTTCAATTTGGACTTTGGCGAGATCGTAAAAGACAGAACTCTGCCCCTTAATGTTAAACTTTCATCGGTTTCTAGTAATTCAAAATTTGAAATTTCTGGTGCAGTAACAAAACTAAACTCTAATCCTCAATTAAGTGGGTCGTTTAGGTTTGAGGATGAAAACTTATCAAAGTTTATAGGGTTATTTAATCAGAATATGACTGTTTCTCGGGGATTAGAAAAATCTGTTAATGTATCTGGAAAAATAAAGGTAACTAACGAGAGTTTTCTTTTATCAAAGCTACTTTTGAATTTTGATGGAGTTGAAGGAATTGGTTTAATAAGTGGAAAATTCTCCGATAATTTAGATTTACGGCTCAAACTAGAAATTAATGAGGTTGATTATGATTCTTTTTTAAAAGCTAAAGATAAGCCTAAGCAAGTTAAAACCAAAGTAAAAAATGAAAGCGAAAAAAAAGCATCTCTTGATAGTGTGAAAACCACTTCTGGTATTAGTACGAATATTAATGAATTACAGAATTTTAAAAAATTTAATTTGGAGATGTTTCCTAAAGACATGAGGTTGGAAGTGGATCTCTCAATTGGCTCCCTGACTTACAACAATGAGAGAGTGCAGCAGGTAAAAATAAATCTAGCACACGAAGACAAGGAAATAATTTTCAATCAGGTATCAGCACTGCTGCCAGGAAGTGCTGATTTTGGTATTCAAGGAATTATGAGAAATGATGAAAAATCTAAAACACCTAAGTTTTTTGGATCTGTTGATCTAGCAACCAATAGTCCAAATATACTAGTGAAATGGTTGGGTTTAGATCTTCCAGGAATACGAGTTGATCGACTAAAGAAATTTAACTTAAACAGCAAATTAGAATTTGGCTTGAGGGATGCTAAATTGTCTCAGCTTAAAGCAAAAGTAGATAAAAGCGTAATCAACGGATCAATTAGCGCAATATTTCAGGAACAACCAATATACAGTGCAACTCTAAATATTAATAAACTAAATTTTGATGAATACTATATCGGTTCTTCCCAATCTTTGTCAGTTAAGGGTGGAAAACAGGCTAAAGTAAAAATCGATAAACCTCTGAATTCGGTTAGAACTTTTGACGTTAAAAATAATCAAACAAAAGTTGCCATCACTCAAAAGAACCCCAGTCTTGATCTAAAAATTAATATTAAGTCTTTAATATTACAGAATTTAAGAGTTAAGAATCTACAGACACGGGCCAAAGTGATCAATAATGATTTAACTTTAATAAAACTCGAGACATCAGATATTGCTGGATTAAAGGTTAGCGCTTCGGGGAGAGTTTTGGCATTTTTAGGAAGTTTTAACCAGGCATTTGAAAATCTGAATTTTGACATATCAGGAAAAAATCTAAAAAAAATAATTAGGGTACCAGCATTTAGGAATTTGGATTTTTTAGATAAAGTACGCAAATTTAGATTGAGGGGTATGATAAATGGTAAGTATCACGAACCAAAAGTTAGGGCTAATTTATCAATATTAGGAGGTTCCATCGGTTTAAATGGTATTGCTGATTTTAAATCTTTACTACCAACCTTTGAAGGAAAATTATCGTTAAACCACAGAAACCTATCAAAATTAATTCAAAGCATGAAGGGAAAGATTAATTCGTCGCCACAGAATATTGGAGACCTAAATATAAAAAGTCGTATTAAGGCTGATATACTTAAAGTGACTTTATCAGATATATCGGGACGGGTGGCAAATGTGAAATTTAACGGCAAGCTCTCAATGAGGACTCTAAGTAAGCGTCCTAGTTTTAGGTTAAACCTTAAAACAGGTTCCATAAATATTGATAAATTTCAGGTTTCAAAACCATTAATTCGGTATATTCAGATTAAGACACCATCCGTGCAGAGAATTGCTTTTAAACCGAATATGAGTGGCTTTAGAAATAATTCTACAAAAATAGTTATAGCAAAAAATACCGCAAAAAACGCTAAGTCGTTATTGGTCGAGCACTTTGATTTTTCCTTTTTAAAAAAAATAAACCTTGAATTAGAAATGTTGTCTAAAGGAATTCAATTTCAAAAGTATAACCTAAAAACTGTCAAAATTAAGTCAAGTATCAAAAACGGCATTCTCAATATCAGGGATCTTAATGCTAAAGTATATGATGGTTTGGTTTCTGCAGCAGGAACCATGTCTCATGCCGGAAAATTAAGAGGTAAAATAAAGATAGCCAAGCTTAATATAGGGAAGCTTATGAGAGCAAATGGTATTAAGGGCATTGATACTGGTTACCTAAATTTAAACAGTACTATGAAGGCAGAGGGCAGTAGTTTAATGTTAATGGCTGAGAAACTTGATGGTAAAGGGTCTTTAACAATTAAGAACTTACAAATTACAGAGTCGTCTTCCAAAAAGTCTGCTATACAAGCTATTTCTAAACTTCTTTTGTCGCTCCAAAGGTTTAGTCAGAGCCTTAACCCAAAGTCTGCTAAAATTTTATCTGCTAATATTAATACAAATTTTTTTATAAAGAGAGGTATTTTAAGTTATAATGATCTCACTTTGAACTCTATACTGGGTAATGGCTCGGCTAAGGGAGCCATCGATTTGCCAAAGTGGATGATTAATACCTCAGGGCAAATCAAACTCGCACCTAATTTATTAACTAGTATTTTACTTAAGAATTCTCAAGAAAATACTTTGCTCCCATTTAGTATAGTTGGTAATTTGAATAATCCTAATATTGATCTAAAAACATCAGCTCTTACGAAAGGCGGAATTAAACTGCCCGGATCTTTGAATAGAAAGCTAGAGAAATTATTGAAGAAAAAAGGTGTTGGAACAATTTTAGAGCAAATTATACCATTAACTAACTCAAACAATAATCAATCAAAAAATTCAAATAAAAAGACAAATGCAGAAACAAAGGAAAAAATAAGAAAACCAGAGGCGGAAGATGTTATAAAAGGTATTCTTAAAGGCTTATTTAGATAGATTATTTTTCTGAATGTAATTTAAAATGAATACTCGGATAGCACTCGATAAATTAGGCTCAGATTTATGGATACGCCTGTTATCGATTTGAGTAATGCATTCATTAATCGATACGCCTTTGTCTGTGCATATTTCCTTTAATTTTATCCAGAAAGCTGTTTCTAAAGATATACTTGTACGATGTCCCGATATGTATATTGAGCGTTTGGTTATTGAACTATTAGAGTGCACTGGGGTTTCGGTCATGTTACTAACCTTAAAACTATCAAGTATAATAAGAAAATTTGAACAAATAAACTTGAGTATTTATATAAACGAACTGCGTTCTCAATATCTGAGACGACTACTTTTGCGCGCCCCTCTCCAAGCCAATTTTTTATACCAGATAAATTTTTATTGATAGGGGACCCATGGAGAGCTAGCCCCAGAGCATTTGCAAAGGCAAGAATTGAAATCTTATATTGATAGTCATCAGATCCAAGATCTTTCAACATAAATGACTGTAATAGATTATTTTCGAAGGTGCGTGAAATAAATATTCCTACAATTAAAATAAGACCCCTACCCAATACAGCAGGAATAAAAAGAAATATTTTATTTAGCTGGATTATTGAAAATCCAAAGCCTTGATAATTTCTATTTTTTTGACCAATCTTATTATAAATAATAGAAATAGTTTTATATGAAGCTAAACCTGGCAGTCCAAATATTAAGTACCAGAATATGGGTGCTATTATTAAAGATGGGAACGATATTGCTAGTTTCTGAATTGTAATACGCGCGAGTGTATAATGATCTTCCGTCTTATAATTCTGGGAAGTTAGAACGTTGAGTTTGCGAATTACCAATGCTGCCTTTTGTTTTTGTAGAGCGCTCGCAATTTCATTAATTTTGGCGCATAAATTCTTATCGCCGATTAAAATTATCAAAAGTAAAAATTCAAAAATCCAAAATAAACTAATCTCTTGGCTTAAGTACGAAATATACTTTGTAAGAACGTAACTTATTGAAATAATGATTAAAACGGATATAAATCCGCGAACGGCCCTATCTTTATGACTTCGAGTTTGTTTATTCAGTTTTCTATCAAACCAGTTTGTCAAATATTCTATAAACCTTACTGGTAATTCAAAAATGTAAATAAAAAATTTTAATTTATTAAGAGCTATTTCTATAATTATAGCCGATAACAATAATATTAGACTATCAGAGGTTTCAATATAGTATGGAATGCTAAAATTAAACATTATATAACAATGATATCATAGAAATCTAACGTCAATATGATTTAATTGCATAGTTTCTTAGCTTGCACCATTTTGTCACCCAGTTTATGAATTTATATTAAAAATTTTTAGAATGAATATTTTATGCAGTCTCGCCATGTTTATTTTTATTTGTTTATAGTTGTGCTGATTATAATTATTGGCCTGGGACTCCATGGTTTTTTGTCTGATAAAAATAGGTATCAAGATAATCAGGTTATTACCATAAAAAAGACGACGACATCTGGAACACCGTCAATCGGAGGCTCTTTCCAGTTAATCAACCACAATGGGGATGTGGTCTCTGATAAGAGTTATACGGGCCAATATTTAATTGTTTTCTTCGGTTACACATTTTGCCCAGATGTTTGTCCCAATACGCTAGCAAAATTTTCAACCGTAATGGATCAACTTGGGGAATATAGCTCTAGGGTCACACCATTGTTTATAACTGTTGATCCAGTTCGAGATACTTTTCAGGTTATGAATGATTATATATCCAACTTTCATCCAAGGATTGAGGGCCTTACTGGAAATGAAAAACAAATTGAATATATAAAAAAAATATATAGAGTATATGGCGCAAAATCGAAGGATAATAACGGAAATTTGGATGATTATATTGTTGATCATTCATCCTTAAGTTATTTTATGGGGACAGGGGGAGAATATATTGATTTTTTTAATTATAATATGAAACCTTCTCGTATTGTCTCTAAAATTAAAAAGATTATTGGTACGAAAAAGTAAAATGATCGATAAAAAACCGTTCTGGGAAACTAAGAAATTATCTGAGATGACTAATGAAGAATGGGAAAGTTTGTGTGATGGTTGCGCTAAATGCTGTTTAAATAAACTTGAGGATGCGGATACGGGTTATATTTCTTATACTAATGTTGCTTGTCATCAACTCGATATTGAAACTTGTAAATGCAAAAATTATAAAGAAAGAGAAATATACGTTCCTGATTGTATTAAATTAACAGTCAATAAATTAGAGTCTCTCTCTTGGTTGCCTCAGACTTGTGCTTACCGACTTCTATACGAAAAAAAAAGTTTATATCCTTGGCACCCTCTTATCTCTGGGGATAAAGAAACAGTTGAAAAGAATGGTGTTTCGGTAAAGGGTCGGATTATTAGCGAGAATAATAATATTGATCTTGAGAAACATATAGTAGATTGGCCAAATGAATAACAACAATATCGTCGAAACTGAGTTATGTATAGAGGATACTATTATTCCATTAAAAATTAGACGAAATTCTCGCGCTTTGAGGGCAATATTGAGAGTTGATCCAAGAACAAGAGGGGCAATTGTGACACTTCCAAAATATGGAAGTAATAATGATGCGTTTGAGTTAGTGCGCAGAAGCTCTGATTGGATTTTGAAGAGGATAACAAGAATTCCTGAGCCGATAAAGCTGGGTAATGGTGTAAATATTTCTTTATTAGGTCAAAATTATATCATTTGCCATGACTTGACTTCTAAGGTTCCCGCAAAAAAAATGGGTCACGAGATTATTATTGGTGGGCGTAAAGAGCATTTGGGCCGCAGAACTAGAGACTGGCTAAAAAAACAGGCTAAGGTAGAAATCCTACCAAGAGCAATGAGTATGGCAAAGATTATTGATCGCAAGATTGGACGTTTGACTATAAGAGATACGAAATCACGCTGGGGATCATGTACCTCTGAGGGGAATATATCTTTTTGTTGGCGCCTAGTAATGTCGCCCGATTGGGTTTTAGATTATGTTGTTGCTCATGAGGTGTCGCATCTTCTTTATATGAACCATAGCACATCTTTCTGGCAAACCGTCGATAGATTTAATGTAAAAGTGAAAGAAGCTAAAAAATGGTTATCTGATAATGGAGCAGAACTTCACCGATATGAATAAGTTAGCTTGAAAATAATCGTTCTTCTGAGCTAATTTATAGATATTAATTAATCAGATATTTGGATCTTTTATTTTTTGTAACCTTTTAGCAGCTGTATGTGCGAACTGAAGAATCTGCGCGCGCCGGCGATTAATTGTTATTTTTGTAATTGGTGATGGTTTTATAATTGCAGCATTATAAGCGTCCGCAATTATTATTCCACACTCGTTGGGCAGAATATTTACAGGAAAACCGTTAGCAACAGCAAAATATATTTCGTCCGCAAATGGTATATATTCATGCCATTTCTTGTCTGCTCTAAAGTCATTAACCGATGATTTTACTTCAATAATAATAAAACGACTTCCATTATCCAGGCCAATTAGATCAACTCTTCGTTTGGACTGTAACTTGAATTCTGTAATTAAACTATATCCAAGGTTTCTCAAATGCCTGATAGTGCCGCGAGTTATGTCAGCTGTGTCAAAAGGTCCTAAAGTTGGAATATCTGAATCAAAACCATCAAATTCCAGCTCAATGTTCTTGCTATGTTTCATTCTTTACAAATAAAGAATAATAGAGTTGAGTGCAAGTCTCTATAAGTAGTTGAGTTTATGTAAATAAAAAAGTTAAAAGAATGATAGTATAGTCAAATTTAATTAACCTAAATAAATATTATTTTGTTTGCCGGAGAAAACCATGGCTCGTGCCGAAATTAACCAAGCTCTCAAATTACATCAAGAGGGAAACATTGATCAGGCAGAAGATCTTTATTTAGAAATTTTATCGAGGGAGCCCGAAAATCAAGATGCACTGCATTTTCTAGGACTGGTCTCCAAACAACGAGGTTCCATTCAATTAGCGATAGAATATATAACTCGCGCAATTTCGATCGAACCAGATCGTGAAACTTTCCATTATAATATTGGATTAATTTTTGCCGAGACAGGTGACTTAAAAAAAGGTCGGAACGCCCTTGAAATCGCTAATGAATTAAAACCAGGGTCGATAGAAATATTACTAAGTCTTGGCATGTTGCAGGGTCAAACGGGAGATAACGGGATAGCTGAAGCGACTTTTAACGAACTGCTGGATATTGATCCTGATAATGGATCGGCTCTGGTTGGATTAACTGCTGTATTGAACCGCCTTGATAGGTATGAAGATGCCGAAAGAATTGGACATAGATCCATACAGTTGGCTCCAAGCAGTTGCGAAGCGTGGACTAATTTGGGTAACTCTCTTCATAAACAATCAAAAAAACCTGGAAACCTTAAAAAAGCTGAAAAATACTTTCGACAAGCCTTAAAGATTAAACCGGAATATACTACCGCCCTTTTTAATTTAGGTAATGTTCTAAATGATCAATGGATTAACGATGAGGCTATTAGGTGTTTTGAGAAAGTAATTAAAATTGATCCTAATTACTTTGCAGCTTGGCAGAGTTTTTTGATGAATTTATTATATAATACCGACCAGACGGAAGAAACATTATTTAATTATCACAAAAAATGGGTATCAAGTTATTATTTGAGTTCTCCCTCAAATAACGTATCGATCAACATAAAAAAAACAGAAAAAATTAGAATTGGTTATGTATCTCCAGATTTTCGACGTCATTCGTGTGCATATTTCCTGAAATCAATTTTTGAATATTACAATAATTTAGAATTTGAAGTCTTTGTTTATTCAAATGTCACTAAGTCTGACGAGATAACATCGTGGTTTAGAAAACATTGCGATCATTGGCTTGATATAACCCGAGAGACAGACCAAGAAGTTATTAGGCAGATAAAAAATGATAAAATAGATATATTAGTTGATTTGGCTGGTTTGAGTAAAGGCAATAGAATTTCCATTTTTGCTGAAAAACCAGCACGAATCCAAATTTCTTGGCTCGGTTATCCGGGAACCATTGGCTTACCAGAAATTAGTTATAGAATCACTGATGACATTGCGGATCCTGAGGGTTTATCAGATAATTATCATGTCGAAAAACTAGTTCGTTTGGATGGAGGCTTTCATTGCTATACTTCATATGAAGAATTACCTGAAGTAAAATGTTTGCCTCAGAAAAGAAATAAATTTATTACATTTGGATCCTTTAATAATATTTTAAAGGTTTCTCAAGAAGTAATTAAAACTTGGTCAGATATATTAAATTCAGTAGAAAAATCTCGTCTTGTCATAAAGGGTCGTATGATTGATTATACAGTTGTTCGTGAAAGAATTAGAAATGAATTTTCTCAACACAACGTTTCTAGTAATAGGGTGGAATTTATGGAGTGGGTCCCGAGAGACCAAAGGCCACTCGAAAAATATAACTCAATCGACATCGCTCTAGATACGTTTCCTTATAATGGCACTACCACAAGTTTCGAAGCTATCGTAATGGGGGTCCCCGTTATAACATTGCGCGGGACAAGGCACGCTGCTCGAGTTGGTGCTTCAATTATGACCAGAATAGGGTGCAAGGAGTTGATTGGTGAATCAGAATCTCAATATGTTCAAATTGCTCAGAGCTTAGCCAATGACATTCCACGATTACAGAGATATCGCGAAAACCTTAGAATAAATTTTGAAAAATCACCATATGGTAATCCAATAGAGTTTACCAGAAAATTCGAAGAGACTTTTAAAAGCTTATATAAGAATTAATATTGATATGTGATAAAATAAAAATCTATTAAACATAGAATTACATATAGTGGATTTAAATATGTCAAATAAATCTAGAGGTAAATTACGCCACATAGCTCTATCTGTTCCTAATCGAGTCAAGTCTCAGAAGTTCTACGAGAACAGTTTTGGAATGAAATTAGTTCGTGAAAATGAAACGCCTATGGCTAGTGTTACTTATATGTCTGATGGTGTAATGAGCCTAGCTCTCATTGAATATAAATCTGACGAAGCCGCAGGTAAGGCTACAAGCTTGAAAGAAGAAGGAAAAGATTTTATTGGATTACATCATTTAGGTTTTTGGGTTGATGATGTTATCCAAACAAAAAAATCGATAGAAGAGTCTGGTGGAAAATATATGATGGGTGACATGGTTGATAAATCGGACGAAGAGGCTGGTTACTATGAAATCAAATATAGGGATCCAGATAATATTATTGTTGATATTACTCATACGGGTTGGGTAGGGGCTGTAAAAGAGCCAGAAACAAATTCTTAACTCTTTTGGATGGCTATATTTGGTCAGACCAGTCTGTAATTAAATTTGAGAGTTCATCAATCTTATCAGGTGTATTATGAGGGTAATGTTCGGCGCCTTTTAGATTATAGTTAGTGCATCTATTCCCGCACGCTTTTGACCACATCTCTATTTGACTTGGAAAAACACATTTATCCGCTGTAAAGTTGACATTTAAAACAGGTATTGTGGTATTTGATAAGCATTTAGGGCCATCTGCTCGAGATAGGCGCACACTCCACTGACTTAAGAACGAGCGAAGTGTCGTAAATCTACCAATATTATTTGCAGCATAATTTATCTTTTTTGGATCACCCCAGATTGTGCCAGGTTCTCGATCATTAGGATCTAAGGATAAGTCCAAAAAACGCGGATCCGCCATTGTTCTGTGAATTATAAAAGCTTGATCAGATGCAACTGAGTGATCCATTTTATCTAAACGTGATATTACCCAATCGGTAAGACGATTATTTCTATCAAGCTGAACTTTGCGATAATTTGAAAGCCATTTTTTTTTATATTTAGGACCATTATTCGTATTATACATATCAATTGAAGGATCATGAGAAAATAAATCTTGCTCGTTTGTAACAGCCGGGTCAATCCAATCAGTAAGTGTGTATGCTCGTCCAGGATGAGCACAAAGCAAGATTATTCCATCGGCTTTCGGAAGATCCTCATTTTTCAGATCGATAAAAAGGTTATCTGGGGTTGTTTTAATGGTGAGATTTTCGGCTTGCTCCTGATACATCGAGACTAGAGCCCCACCCCCAGAATTACCAATCAGAATAATTTTTTTATAACCCTGTTTCCGTAAATATTTTACCCCCGCTCCTAGATCTTGAATGGCGCGTTCCATTAGAAGCATTGTGTCGTTGCCTATATAACGTGTATTTAAGCCAAGCAAAGAGAGATTTCTTTTATTAAATGGTTCAAAAAGGTAATGAGCCATAAAATTACTCGTGGGATGAATTATAATAAAGGCTAAGTCTTTTTCAGGACGATTATTCTCAAGTCGCCCAAATATTTTTGGATTATGCATTTGAATGCCACTTTGGCTCTCCATCATTTCACCACGCCGAACATTCAATATTAATAGAGAATCATTGTGTTCAATTGACATGATTTAAATAACTCTGGATTTAATTTTTATGAACCCAAGATGCATCAGCTGGAACCACTTTTTTTTCATTCCATTTTTTTAACATTAGAGGTGCTGTCGACTTTAATTTCTGCATCATCGCGGCATCACCTAAGTGATACGTTAACTCTGTACGGTGTCCGTTGGGATCAAAAAAATAAATAGATTCACAAAAACCATGGTTAGTTGGTCCAACAACATTTATTCCATCCTCCTCTAAAAGACTTTTTCTTTGTAATAACTCGTCTCGACTTTCCACATTCAAAGCTAAATGTTGCACCCAATCTGGTGTGTTTGGATCCTTTTGCATTGGTGGGGATGATGGAACCTCAAAAAAAGCAACACAGGATCCATCTTTCATCGCGAAAAATATATGCATATAAGGACACTTTTCTCCAGTTGATGGCACATCCTCCTCAGCAACGGCTGCATAATACTCTAATCCTAGGTATTTTGTATAAAAATCTGCTGTTTCTTGTGCATCGTTGCATCTATACGCTACGTGATGAAGTTTTGTAACAGCCATTGATTTTTCTCCTTTTTTTTAGAGGTTATATTTACGCTGTCGAGGTTGCGAGCGGAGTAGGATCCTGATACTCCAATATCATACGCAAAAGCTCATCTGTTAAATCAGCACGCAATTGGGGTTTACTCTCCCATAAATTGTTTAATTCTTCCGGATCGTTGATTAAATCATATAGCTCATCGCGCGCATCTGGATAACCAATCGTCAATCTATGGTTTTCTGTTATTAATGTTCTGATTTTTTGGAATCTACTAAAACCCAGGTATATGCGTTGTCTATCGTCTTCAATAAGAATTGAGTCCCGCTTTATTGTGTTATTTTTATCCATAGTCTTAAGGAGCGATGTTCCTTGTATCCCCCAATATGGTTTTATTCCTGCACGCTCTAAAACCGTACTTGATATATCAATTGTTTGCCCAAGCGTTGAAGTTGATTTTACTGTATCTGCCATGGGATCTTTCCAAATGAATGGAACGCGTATCATGCCGTGCAGATGCAGGGGGCCTTTAAGCATTAGGCCGTGGTCGCCCATGTAATCTCCGTGATCAGACGTGAATACAATAATTGTATTATCATCCAAGCCTAATTGCTTTAATTTAGTTAAAACCCGACCAATTTGATCATCAATCATTGTAATCATACCAAAGGTGAGAGCCATGGCTTCCTGTATTTCACGGGCTGAAGCAACATATGGATTCTGCGTATCACGAACAGCTGTGCCCTTCTCAAGCTGGTCCCTTAGAAAGACTTCCATACTGGAGTCTCCATCATTGACCGTTTTTGGAAATGGCATGTCATCCGGATTATACATATCCCAGTATTTACCTGGAGGGGTAAATGGATGATGAGGATCAGGAAAAGAACATTGAAGAAAAAAGGGTTCGGTTTGTTCGCCTGAGGCATAATCGTTTAAATAATCTAAAGTCATATCGCCAATATATGATGATGGGTATAATTCCTCTGGCAATTTAGTTTTCCAAGCTTGAGGAGTTGTAATTCTATTATCCGATTGGCAGTTTTTGCGCCCCCTTAATTTATTACCGTTTGGTTCTTTTTTGAGCAACCATCTTTCGTAAGCACCGCCGACTTCGTCTGAGTGTTCTGTGCACAGGTCTACATGTTGAAAGCCATAAAAAGGGGTGATTACACCATGTTCTTCTTTATCCCTCCAGAAATTTGGGTTTTCATTTTCATAGCCGGCTCCATGCATATTCCAGTCAAATGCTTGAATTGGTATTCCATTTGAATCAACAGCAAAGTCATCAGAAGATGGCCCCCACATTGGTTTTTTGCCAGTCATATTTTGAAGATGTGATTTTCCGACGAGAGCTGTTTTATATCCATTCTCGGCAAGGTGTTCGACGTAAGTCCGAGCACTAAGTGAAAGTGGTGTTCCGTTACATCGTACGCCATGAGCTGAGGGCATTCTACCTGTCATTAAAGATGATCTATTTGGCATGCATAGTGGATTTGCTACATAAAAACGATTAAACAATGATCCACTTCCTGCAATACCGTCTATATTAGGCGTTTTAACGATTGTATTACCATAACATCCTAAATTATCAGCACGGTGCTGGTCTGTCATAAACAATAAAAAATTTGGCTTTTTCATAATAATAATAATGTTCCTGATGTTTAGACTGATGCTCCTAAATTAAGAGTATATCTGTCATTTTAATTTTTATTAATATAATTAGGCTTGCGATACTATTCTTTGCATTCTAACACTATATTTATGACAAAGTCTCCTAGATCATTCAAGACTCATGGACAAATTACTCGATCAGATATTAAAAATGGTCTATTCGAAAAAATGATATCTGAAAGTGAGACAAAAGGACATTTTAGAAGGTTGCCCGAAGCTGAGCGTGACAAATCGCGATTAGATTTACTATCTACCATGCCCAAAAATAGTGATATTTGGTTGTTTGCTTATGGATCGTTAATTTGGAGTCCAATGATTAAATTTATAGAAAAAAGAAAGGCTAAACTTTTTGGGTATCATCGGAAATTTTGCATGTGGACAAAACTTGGGCGGGGTAGTCCAGATCACCCTGGCCTTATTTTAGCTTTGGAGCCGGGCGGGTCAACCAAGGGTATTGCTTTTAGAATTCAGGCAGAAACAATTGAAAAAGAGCTTAAATTAGTATGGGATAGAGAAATGATAGGTGGTTCCTACGTACCTAGAGTTGTTAAACTGCAATTTATCGAAAATAATAAAATAGAAAATGTGGATGCAATTGCTTTTATTATGAATCGCGATCATGAAAACTATACTGGCAAGCTGACAGTAGAAGAGGAGGTAAAAGCAATATATGGCGCCGAAGGTCCGCTTGGCAAATGTGAAGACTATTTGTTCAATACCGTAAAACATTTAGATGAATTGGGACTTTCCGACAATAAATTATCCAGTTTAGCTAAACTTATTAAAGAGAAAAAACATACCTTGATTTAGAAGTTGGAGGTTTATATTTTAGGTCTCCAACTTTTTCTCGTAGCTAGGGATATATTCATTTGGTATTTTACCCCCTGATTTCCGGCGTTCTATCGCTACCATTACGGTCTCGGCTCGCCTAGCTATTTTTAGGCCAAGCTGCCGGTCTGTTGGGAATGGCTTCAGCATATCAGGTGGAGGTAAGGTTGAAGCAGGAAAATATGCTATATTATCTTTTTTGAGTTTCTTTTTTTTGGGGTTTATTTTGGGCCGATTTGTATTTTTTGCTGCGACCACATAATTATTAGGATCGTATTTAAAAGAGCGTTTTCCTATTACTTCGAGGTCTAGCCACCATTTTTTCTGATCAACTGGATTACCATTTGCAAGCTTATCATCAAGCCAGATGGCAATTGGAATGAGGATGGGCTTCAGCCACATCGCATTAATTCCTAGCCAACTGCCTATTTGGTGAAATAGTGGACCATCCCATGTTGTATCTTTAGATAGTGGGCAGACTTTTACGCAGCGCCCGCAAGCGGAACCTTTTGAATTGGTAGCTCTATATACTGTGCACCTTTCACTATCAGGTTTCCAGGTTTCATAACCATTAAAAATTACCTTATCGCCATATGGTATTGCTTGAGACGGGCATTCCCTTGCACATTTTGAACATTTTGAGCAGAATAATTGTACTCCAAAATCAATCGGTAAATCTGGGTTTAGTGGCATGTCAGTTGTTAAGACTGCGGTCTTAAAGCGCATGCCAAGAAACGGATTAATAGCACTCTCCCCAATTCTACTCTGTTCCCCCAAACCTGCGTGAAGAACAAGAGGCACATGCAGTACTTGACTATCTAAATTGGAGTGGGCGCGTGCACTATAGCCCATATTTCTTATCATTTCGGCAATTACTCCAACGACCTCTGCACCTTTAAGATACGCGCGCATTGATTGGGATCCTGATATCCAGTCATTACCACTACCTCCCAAGAAAGTTTCATATCCTTGATCAATTAGAATGACCATTGCATATTTATGATAAGGTTCAATCGGTTCACCGCGTTTATCATGAGAATACCAAGCATAATCAGGCACCTCGCATACCCCAGTTATTGCAGATCCCATATAATGGCTAAGAGCTTTCAGGGCCCTAGTATTTTTCTCAGGATTTATGGTTTTTGGAGCGATTGATTGAGCAACAGTTCCATCCTGCAGAGGTTTAATAGCCCAACTGGGTCTGACAATTCCTTGAGACACCGGATGTTTCTGGGACCAGCGGTCAGATTCTCTTTTAGCTTTGTCACTAAGATCGCCAAAGGCGGTGCGCACATACATATTGGATCTGCTTGGAACGCGGGGCACTTCGTCTTTAAAAATTTCAGTTGTTATTTTTTTTGTTCGTTTTAGGTTTTCAACGGGATAAGGACCTAAATGAGATGGTCTTCGCCTACGCCGCCACCTCTCAAGACCAGAGACGGCTCCACTAAGCCCGAGATAATATGAGAGGTTTTTGACGTTTCTAATTGAATTATCAAGTGGTAAGTCTATTTTTAACTCATAATTTGTCGTAATTATAGCTAAAGCAAATTTGTTAGCAACAAAAGGATTAATAATTTTATCATTCCTTCTAATGGCAAGTCCCGAGAGAATTGCAGCCTTGTTTAGATCTATATCCGTTGAACCCCTCCAATGGACCTTGCTAAAAAAACCCATGCTCGAGACCTGACCACTAATATCGAGTGCAATCTCAGCGGCTAACAGGGTTGCTATTAAATGTTCATTACCAGCCACCCAGTCCTTCGCAATGTTTTTATCGTCTATAGGATCAGAGTATTTTACTAAAATAGCAATTGCGTGTGAATGCTCTTTATTTGCTTTTGTGGACCATAAATTTTCAATAGTCTTAAAAATACCTACCTGTGAAGCATCTAAAAAATATCCAGATCCCTTTATATCTCTTGTGCGTAATTCTAAGTCATTTGGAACGGGCGCGGGTTTTGAATAAGGCTTTGGCTCCCGGAGTTTCTCGAATGCTGATAAATGAGTTTTCAGTGCCTCAGTAAGGAACGAATTAGACCCTTCATTCATAGGTGTATCCTGAACGGGCTGAGACTGGGCCTCTCTCTCAATTATTTTTTCATCCCTTTTTAAATTTTCAACGGGATAAGGGCCAAATTCAACTGGACGTTTACTGCGCTTATAGCCAAACATCTAACATTCCTAGTATTAAAAAGTTTCAATCATCTAGATACCATTTTGGTAGGCCAATGCTTGAAATACAAGCATAGACTGTTGATCGCGTAATTTTGAACCATAATTTTTACGTCACAAAGATAAATTTATTATTTTTTTTATAATTACAGTTTTCAATTTCCACTAGGTAAAAAATAAAATTTATTTTTTAAAAAATTATAAACTTGGTTGCGCCCGTTAACTTCCAGTACTACAGTTTAGTTTCAAATAAAAGTAAGGCATATGGGAGCGTGGAATGGTTACTGCCAAAACCAATAAAACTAACAATCAGAAGCTACTTAATTGGGTAAATGAAATGGCGTCATTAGCTCAGCCTGATGATATATACTGGTGTGATGGATCTGAAGAAGAGTATGATGATCTATGTAAAAAAATGATTGCCGCAGGAACGATAAGTCCTCTTAATCCTGAAAAAAGACCCGGATCTTTTCTCGCCAATTCAGATCCAGATGACGTTGCGCGTGTTGAAGATAGGACATTTATTTGCTCAAAATTAGAGAAAGACGCAGGACCAACAAATAACTGGATGGATCCTGATAAAATGAAAACCATATTAAAAGGTCTATTTAAGAATTCTATGATGGGGCGTACCCTTTATGTCATTCCCTTTAGTATGGGCCCACTCGGTTCGCATATAGCCCATATTGGTGTTCAACTAACAGATAGTCCGTATGTCGCTGCGAGTATGAGAGTAATGACGAGAATGGGTAAGGCAGCACTAGATATACTCGGTGATAACGGTCAATTCGTTCCTTGCATGCATTCCCTAGGCGCTCCACTAAATTCTAATCAAGAGGATGTACCCTGGCCGAATAATAAAACAAAATATATTGTGCAATATCCCGAAGAAAGGTCAATATGGTCATATGGAAGTGGTTACGGAGGTAATGCTCTTCTTGGAAAAAAATGTTTTTCACTTAGAATTGCCTCTGTAATGGCTAGAGATGAAGGATGGTTGGCAGAACACATGCTAATTCTGGGGCTTGAGTCTCCAAAAGGTGAGATTACTTATGTTGCGGCTGCTTTCCCTAGTGCATGTGGTAAAACAAACCTTGCTATGCTCATTCCGCCAGAGGGCTTTGAAGGTTGGAAAGTAAGAACAGTTGGCGATGATATTGCTTGGATTAAGCCAGGAAAAGATGGTCGTCTTTATGCCATAAATCCAGAGGCTGGTTATTTTGGTGTGGTGCCCGGCACTTCAATGAAAACTAATCCTAGTGCAATGGAGATGATGAAAAGTAACACTATTTTTACAAATGTTGCCCTAACAGACGATGGTGATGTATGGTGGGAGGGACATGATGATCCGGCTCCAGATCATTTAATTGATTGGAAAGGCAACGATTGGTATCCAGATAGTAATGAATTAGCGGCCCATCCGAATGCAAGATTTACATGTTCAACCAGCCAATGTCCAACGGTTGACCCAGCATGGGATGATCCATCCGGTGTTCCGATAAGTGCGTTTATTTTTGGTGGTAGGTTGAGCCATACTTTTCCTTTAGTTTATCAGTCTTTAAATTGGGAACATGGGGTTTATATGGCTGCTACAATGGGATCTGAAGCCACTGCTGCCGCTGTTAATCAAGCTGCAATCCGACGTGACCCAATGGCCATGTTACCGTTTTGCGGTTACAATATGGGAGATTATTGGGCACATTGGCTGAAACTAGGCGGTTCTCTTAAAAACCCTCCTAAGATTTTTCGTGTTAACTGGTTTCGAAAAGACACTAACGGAAATTTTGTTTGGCCAGGATTTGGTGAAAATATGAGAGTTCTGAATTGGATTGTTGACCGAGTAAATGGCAAGGAAGAGGCTGCCGAAAGTCCATTTGGTTATATGCCAAAGTATCAAGATATTAACTGGTCAGGTCTCGAGGACTTTGAAAAAGAGAGTTTTGAAGAGGTTATGGACATAGACAAACAAGCGGGAAAGAGAGAGGTTCAGGAAATTAAAAGTTATTTTGAGACCTTTGAGGATCGTTTGCCAATTGAAATGGAAAAACAACGCGTGGCTTTTGATGCGCGTCTTGATAAATCGCCAGAAATATGGCGTGTTGATCGATAACAGAATAAAAGCAAGTACCAATCTTAATTCAATTTATTTTTGGGGAAAAAATTTGATATTGAATCTATTTTTTGAGTGATAATAATTTTGATCTTGTCACTATTCGATATATTAGTAAGACAAGAATTACTATTAAGTAAATAGTTGGACGAGTAAAATCAGCACGGGTCATCATAAAAAAATGAAAGACCCCCAATATTGCTATAGTATATATAACAAAGTGAATTTTCTTCCACAACTTTCCTCCAACATATTTAATAATTTTTTTAGATGAGGTTGCAGCCATCGGTATTAACAGAATAAACCCTATTACTCCAATTGTTATAAAATTCCGCTTGCTTATATCATTTAGTAGCTCAATCATATCAAATTGTAAATTTAGACCAACATAAGAGAGAAAGTGGAGACATACATAAAAAAAACCGAATAATCCAAATATTTTACGGTAAACGATTAATCCCTTTTTTTTACTGAGTTCAGCGATAGGACTTATGGAAAGCGTTAAAATAATAAATATTAGAGCCCAGTCACCTAATTCTCGATCGAATTTTTGAACAGGGTCAACTGACATTAATCGAGTTTGATATAAAGTATCCGATAAGATTGCAAAGATAAGCCAAGCCAATGGCATTAAACAGACAACGAAAACCAAGTATTTGTATGTATTACGAGTTTTTTTTGCCATTACCCCAATTAAAAAAACTGTTTTAAGTCCATACCCTTATATAAGTGCGCCACTTCTTCGGCATAACCGTTTAAATATTCTGTTTTAATTTTTGGCGTAAATAGAGCTCCAAGACCACTTTCGCCAGTTATTCGTCGTTCTTCTTTCTGGCTCCATCTGGGGTGATCACGGTTAGGGTTTACATTAGAATAAAAACCGTATTCTTGGGGCGCTAGTTGGTTCCAAGTTGTTTGAGGTTTATTTTCAACGAAACCAATTTTTACTATAGACTTGATACTTTTGAAACCATATTTCCATGGAACAACTAGTCTAATGGGGGCTCCATTTTGATTAGGCATAGGTTTTCCATATAAACCAATGGCCAAGATAGTGAGAGGATTCATTGCCTCGTCCATCCTTAAACCTTCAATATATGGCCAATCTATAAATTTAGAATTCTGGCCAGGCATCCGCTTTTTATCAACAAGTGTCTCGAATGCTACATATTTAGCTTTCGAGTTAGGCTCAAACCGTTTTATTATGCTGGACAATGGAACACCAATCCAAGGAATTACCATTGACCAAGCTTCTACACAACGTAATCTATATATTCGCTCTTCGAGCTCAGATGGTTTTATTAAATCACTTATGTCAAATTTTCCAGTTTTCTTTGCCATCCCCATTATTTCAACGGTCCATGGTTCAGTCTTTAGTAGATGAGAATATTGAGCGGGATCAGTTTTTCCGGTTCCAAACTCATAAAAATTATTGTAGTTTGTAATTCCTTCAAAAGAAGTAAGCTTTTCATTTATCCCAAACGACATTTTTTTTATGTTAGCAAAAATATTATTAGTTGGCTCGCCTGCAAAACCGCTCAAAGGAGATAGTAAGCTTGCTCCCGAAATTAATGTTGCTTGAATAAACCGGCGCCGGGCCAGGAAATTATTTTCTGATGTTATCTCTGACGGTTTTATATCGGATTTTTTAGAAAATTTGATTAGCATGCCATTTTACCTCAATGTGCCTCACCCCAGTTTTTGCCAAATCCTGTATCTACGACGAGGGGAACGTCCAAGGTCGCCACAGATTCCATTACCTGCTTAGTTAGATTAATTGTCTCCTCTAATTCTTCTTCTGGCACATCTAAAATTAATTCATCATGCACTTGAAGCAACATTTTCGCACCCAATTTCTTTTTGCGCAATGCCGTCTCTACACTTAACATAGCTTTTTTAATGATGTCAGCAGCGCCTCCCTGTATTGGAGCATTGATTGCAGCACGTTCAGCAAAACTTTTTACCGCCCCATTTGGATCTTTTATACCAGGGATATGACAACGTCTGCCAAAAAGTGTAGTCACATAACCAAGTTCAATAGCCGATATTTTTGTTTTTTCCATATAATCCTTAATACCAGGATATTGTTTAAAATAAGCTGATATATATTCAGCGGCCTCATTTCGAGAGATATCAAGCTGACGCGCTAGCCCAAAAGCCGAAATGCCATATATAATCCCAAAATTAATGGCTTTAGCATTTCGCCTTACCATGGGGTCCATATTTTCAAGCCCGACATTAAAAACTTGAGAAGCTGTAAGCGCATGGATATCCACCCCTTTATGGAATGCTTCCTTAAGGGGTTTTATTTCCGCGACGTGCGCTAAAAGGCGCAGCTCAATTTGTGAATAATCTGCTGATAAAAGAAAATTTCCTTCTGAAGCTATAAATGCTGTTCTGATTTTTCTTCCTTCTTCTGTGCGTATGGGAATATTTTGGAGATTTGGATCATTCGAGCTTAACCTACCGGTTGAGGCAATTGCTTGACCATAGTTTGTGTGAACGCGCCTGGTTTTAGGGTTAATTTGTTGAATTAAAGAATCAGTGTAAGTACTTTTTAATTTTGAAAGTTGTCTATATTCAAGTATTTTAACTGGTAATTTATGGCCATCTGCTGCGAGGCCTTCTAATATGTCAGCTCCAGTTTTATAGCCTCCAGACTTAGTCTTTTTACCACCCTCTATATTCATTTCTTCAAATAGGATTTCGCCCAACTGTTTTGGTGAATTAATATTGAAATCATGCCCAACCACTGAATATATTTCTACTTCCAATTCGCCTAGCCTTTTATTAAAATCATTGCTGAGACCCTTAAGTACGTTAATATCAACCCGGATTCCCTCAAGTTCCATGTTGGTTAATATGTAACTTAGTGGGCGTTCCAATTTCTCATATATTGTCACCATATGCTCAAGTGCTAAACGCGGTTTTAGGGTTTTATGAAGACGCAATGTTATATCGGCATCTTCAGCAGCGTAGTTAAGGGCCTCTGCTAAAGGTACTTTATCAAAAGTAATTTGTGATTTTCCACTACCGGCAACTTCTTTGAATTTAATAGTTTGATGATCCAGATGAATTTGAGCGAGATCATCTAGGTTATGTTTGTGCAAGCCCCCTTCAAGAGTATATGAAATTAACATCGTATCTTCTATTGGAAATATATCCACACCATAGTGACTAAGAATTTTTGCATCATACTTGATATTATGACCAATCTTTAATACCGATTTATTCTCGAGAATGGGTTTAATGAGAGCGATTGCATCGTTTCTTGAAATTTGTTTGATATCGTTTTTATTTTTAGTTTTAGATGTTTCTTCAGCGTCAAACCCCAAACTCACCTGTTCTTGTTGATTGATGTGCGCAACAGGAACATAACATGCTACTCCCGGATAAACTGATAGCGAAAATCCAACTAATTCAGCTAACATGGGGTTTAATGAAGTTGTTTCAGTATCGAAAGCTAAAGTGCCTAAGTTCTGTGCTTTCTTGAGCCAAGAATTTAAATGATTAATATCTTGTATTAGCTCATATCTTACTTCTGGCTGAGTATTATGGGGCTCTGAGTCTGCCCCAGAAGGGTTAATCTCTTTATTTAATTCACTTTTAGATTTTAAATTATACCGTCCCTCAAACCTAGTAATAAGGGAGTTAAACGCCTGCTCTTTTAGAAATTTTATAAATTTTTCTTTGTCTATTTCTTTAATAGCAAAATCTTTTATATCTACCTCTATCGGAACATCATCTTTTAAAGTCACTAGTTCTCTAGAGATGCGTGCGAGATCAGCATGCTCAATTAGTGCTTCTCTCCGTTTTATCTGTTTTATATTACAGGCGTTGGCTAATACTGAATCAAGGTCACCATATTCGTTTATTAGTAGGGCAGCTGTTTTTACACCTATCCCAGCAACACCTGGAATATTATCAGCTGAGTCTCCGGCGAGCGCCTGAACGTCAATGACTTTATTTGGTGATACCCCAAATTTTTCAATGACTTGGTCTGGGCCTATTTCAACGTTTTTCATTGCATCATATAAACTGATGTTTCCGCCGACACATTGCATTAGGTCTTTATCTGTAGAGACAATTGTTACTTTTGCTCCTATTTCTGCAGCTTTTTTTGCATAAGTTGCAATCAAGTCATCAGCTTCATATCCCTCCATATCAATCGCTGGTATACTCATTGCTGTTGTGGCACTTCGAACTAAATCAAACTGGGGAATTAGGTCCTCTGGCGGTGGTGGTCGGTGGGCTTTATACTCACTGTATATTTCATTCCTAAACGTTTTTCTAGCTTGATCGAAAATTACAGCAATATGATCAGCATCTGTGTCTTCAACAAGTTTCATGAGCATTTGGGTAAAACCATATACAGCATTGGTTGGAGTGCCATCTGGTCGAGACATTTTGGCTTTAACACCAAAGTAGGCTCGAAATAAGAACCCTGAACCATCAATGAGAAATACATGTTTCATATTATCTTATCTCATTTAATGCGTTGTTGCCTCAGCCTCAGAGGCACTAAAAATAAATTTTTGACTGCAATAGGGACACGTTACTTCGTTTTCATCATTAATGTATAAATATACATTTGGATGTCCTGCGGTTCCTCCCCCACCATCACAACTTATAGATTTTGTATGTACAATCTTTGGTTCTTGAACAGGTGTGTTAATCATTTTTATATATTCTCAGTCTGCATGTTTATATTAATTTATAAGTAAAATTTGAATGTTGACCATATCTAGGTTGAATGATAACCCACAAATATAAAAGCGCCAACCTTAGACATGGTTTGCCTGAATAATTTATTTGGAACCTTCATTATCATGAATGTATTAACGAACAATAGTTTACCTGATTATGCTATAGAAATCAGTGGATTAAATAAAACTTATAAAGGTACTTCTGTTCAGCCCGCAAAAGAGGCTTTGCTTGATATAAACTTAAAAATCCCGAGAGGATCTTTTTTTGGTTTGCTCGGTCCAAACGGTGCTGGAAAATCAACCATTATTAATATAATGGCTGGTTTAGTTATAAAGAGTTCAGGAAACGTGAAAGTATGGAATTACGATATCATTGAGCAGATGCGCCAGGCTAGATCGTCAATAGGAATAGTTCCCCAAGAGCTTAACATCGATCCATTTTTCACGCCCCGTGAGGTCCTTGAAACGCAAGCCGGTTTGTATGGTGTAAAAAAATCAGATAGGAGAACAGATGATATATTAGCAGCCGTAAGATTGTCAGATAAAGCAGATGCTTATGCACGATCTCTCTCGGGTGGGATGAGAAGGAGGATGCTGGTTGCAAAAGCAATGGTGCATTCTCCTCCTGTTTTGGTTCTCGATGAACCGACGGCGGGAGTTGATGTTGAGCTTAGACAGCAACTTTGGTCTTATATACGCGAACTCCGTTCTCAGGGAACTACAATTCTTCTTACAACGCACTATCTAGAAGAGGCAGAGGAGCTTTGCGACGAAATTGCCATCATTAATCATGGAAAATTGGTTACTAGCCAGAAAACCGAAGACCTATTGAGAACCCTAGACTCTAAAGAACTAATTATAACGTTAGATAAAGATATTACTATTCTGCCTAATTCTTTAATGCACTTTAACGTTGAGATAGTTGCTCCCCGTAAGGTTATAATAAGGATTCCTCCGGATGAAGTACCAGTTGAGTCGGTTATTGATGCTATTAGGAATTCAGGTTTCGGCATTCATGATTTAACTACCAAACAAAGTGATTTAGAGGATATTTTTATAGAAATGACCAGTGATAAGACTTAATGAACATAATATTAAATTATTTATTATATGAGATAGCATATTTTGTATATTAAGCGACTACTAATATAAAAGACTCTAGAAATATAGAACATACCTAACTATTAAGTCTTAAATAAAATTTATATTTTCAATGACTTTTTCTTGACTTTGCGGTAAAAGGAGCTATACGAGGCGCGTTATTACGTTACATAGAAGTCTTATGTGCTCCCTGTTTGAGTTGCTCAATCGCTATCGACTAGTTGCTCCGCTGACATCGTGAACGTTGAACTGTAAAAAGGCACAATGTCTTTCTGCAAAAATTATAGTTATAAAGGAAACAAAGTTATGGTTGACGGAACAGTAAAGTGGTTTAATGCAACTAAGGGTTTTGGTTTTATTGAGCCGGAAAATGGTGGAAAAGATGCTTTTGTTCATATATCTGCAGTTGAAAAAGCCGGTATCGGTAGCTTAAATGATGGACAAAAGGTAACTTATGAGCTGGTTGCAGGCCGTGATGGAAAAGAAGCCGCTGAAAATATACAGATTCGAGATTAATATAGAGTCGCAATGCTCCTCTAGCATTGTCTAGATGGAAATGGGAAACCAGTACGTTTCCCATTTCTTTTTTTTGTAAGCATTTGTAAGGACTGAAAGTATACTGATAAACACTTAATCGTAACGTTTATCATAATAATACAAATCTCGATCTAAATGTTTTTTTCAGTTCAATTTTTTGCCTTAAATTGTTTTTATGATGATATAAATCGACTGTTATATTACTAACTAGTCTGAGCAGGCAAAGAGGTTTAAAATGATTAAAGCACACTTTCAAAAGATTGACTGGAGCGATGCAGTAATAGAAGAATTTTGGCGATATTGGTCTGAACAACCCGATGCGTATTTTACTGAAGTGTTGGGTAATACAATTTTAGAGTTTTTTAAAAATCGTATCCCAAATATAGGAACTTCCCTAGATTTTGGGGCGGGTACAGGGGGACTTTTAGCTGCACTTTCGCGAACTGGTACTAGGAGTTTTGGGCTAGAGTTCGGTCAAGATGTAATTGATAAGTTAACGTCGCGATTTTCAAATGATGAGAATGTTGAAAGTATTATTGGATATAATCAGATAGAAAACTATAAAGAGTTTTTTGATACAATATTTCTGATTGAAACTATTGAACATATGCCGGATCGCCACCTTCTCAGTGCGATTAAGGCCATATTTTTTATGCTCAAACCGGGTGGTTATTTATTTATTTCTACCCCAAATGATGAACAACTTGAGGCAGCAGAAGTTTATTGTCCTATAAGCAAAGTCGTATTTCATCCAATGCAGCATTTGCGATCATGGAATAAAACTACTCTGTCTAAGTTCCTTGTTGATAATGAATTTATAAATATCACCTGTCAGGAAATTGACTTACAAGCCCTTTTATATCACTCCAAAACCGGTGCAATTAAGCGTATCGTAAAAAAAATATTTTACAGTGGCTATAAAGACCCTCATCTCGTTGCATTTGCAAGAAAATAAGATGTCAACAATTAAAATTGACTAGATATTTTATAAAATAATAATACTTTAAAGGATTTATTTTTTTTTGGATCTATTTTAGTATTAATAAATCAAGGTCCGGATGCTAAAATTTGATTAATTAAAATATTAAATAAAAAATGGATCAAATAAGAGCTAAAAACTGTATTAACGTTAGTTTATGGTTTTTCGGGATAAAAATATTAGTTTTTTTATAGTGGTAATAAAATATGAATCCCTGGCTTTTAGAGCTATTAACTTGCCCCCGATGTGATATTGAAGATGATTTGTTGGTTTATCCGGAAAAAACCCTGATGGAAGATGTGCTGGAGGGATGGTTGTCCTGTCCAAGATGTAACAACAATTATTTAATTGCCAATGGTATTCCCAGATTTGTTAATCTTGAAGAAAACTATGCTGAGAATTTTGGCCATCAGTGGAATAAATTTCGTTTAACTCAGATTGATCGACTTAACTCTCACAATATCTCAAGTTCTAGGCTACTGAACGATACTAAGTGGTCAAAAGAGTCAATACAAGGAAAGCTTGTTCTTGATGCTGGATGTGGAGCTGGGAGGTTTGCGGATGAATTAGCGCAATTTGGAGCGCGTGTTGTTGCATGTGATCTCTCTTCTGCGGTTGATGCCTGCAAGCAAACTGTTAATGATTGTCATGGAAAAACTATTAATCGTGGTGAAGTAGCTATTGTTCAGGCAAATTTACTATCAATGCCTTTCAAACGAGGTATTTTTGATTACATCCATTGTGCTGGAACCATTCAGCATACGCCTAAACCTGAAAAAATTATAAAGACTTTACCTAGTTACCTAGTATCAAATGGTTTATTGTTTTATAATTTTTATGAGATAGACCCATTTACTAAATTTCAGATTATTAAATATTTCTTACGCCGGTGGACACCAAACTGGAGGGTTAAAACATTAGTTAGGTTTAGTCGCTGGATGTGTTATATATTTTTTATGCTATCTTTTATAATGAGTCGTATTCCAATAGTTCGTTTTTTTAATAGATTTTTGCCCATTTGTTCCGTGCATCCAATTGGACTTAGTTTAGGCCAACAATTTGATCTCACTCTTTTAGATACTGTTGACTGGTACGGCCCTAGGTATGAAATTCGTCAAAATCATAAAGAGGTCGCTGCCCTATTAATTAAGGAGGGGCTTACACAGGTGAAATCTGATAAAGGTTTTGTTTGGGCGATTAAAAATTAGTATAACTAGCTGAAAACAAATTTTAAAACTCAACCCAACTTATACCAACCGAGCAGTTTAAAGTGTTTTAGACAAGGTAGAGAACATTAGACACCTAGGAGTTAATTACCATACCTTCGGCCTGGCCCATCTTTTAATTTATAAAGAATTAAATGCTAAGCTAAGCCGTTTTAAGCTGATATTGAACATTTTTCTGATATTTTATTAATGATTGTTTTTATTATTTGATACTTTAAGCCTAAGGTATAATTAATTTTAACCTTAATTTGGTAAAAAAATTGAATATTTAAATAGAGTTTATTTCTCATGACAATAATTTAAGGCAATGCTAATCATGGATAATAAAATTATTATAATTGTTCACTGGGCTCTAATGATTGTGGCGATATTGGGTGATTTAATTATTATTATTAGTAGTATTGTGGTTTCTGAAGTTAGTTTAGAAGGTAATAAATTAATAATAATACTTACCTTGCCAATCTTTATTTATGTATTTTTTTTGAAATTAAAGACAAAGACTTGGATATTTTTTCCATGGCAGCACGATTAAAATTGAATAAAGAAGGTATTTTTTACAATTGTTAAATTTTAAAAGAAGATTTATGAAGTAATATTCCAATCAAGGGATCTTTAAAATTATAATTTAAAAAAAATAATACACAAACTGATACGTTTTTGAACAACTTAAATAAGATTGTTGAAGTTTTATTAAATGATAGTGAATTCTATTACTTATTGCATTTTTATGTAAATTTAAAACGTCATGAGAAATTCAATTTTCTGCCACTTCAATATCAATCTAAAATAGAAAAACAATAATGTAATGAGGTTATTTATAATCTAGTAAGTGAAAATTAGTTAAATGATTTGGGCAATTACATGCGTATTTTATATTATTTTATTAGATATACCTTTAAGATAAAATTTAGGTTTAGTATTTTATTTTTGATTTATTTTTACCCTCTCGATTTTGGATTCGCTGAGTCAATTTTAATCGATGACCTCGTGATGCGAGAAGGAAAATATTATAAAATTTTCAGTAATACTCCATTTACTGGCCATGTAACGGGCATTCTCAATGGTAAAATTAAAGATGGGAAATGGGAAGGAATTTGGAAACATTTTTATAAAAATGGGCCCTTGGGATCAAAAATTTACTATGAGAATGGTAAAAAAGAGGGACCATTTGAAACCTATCATGGTAATGGGCAAGTGTTATCCCGAGGCAACTATAAGAATGGATTATTACATGGAATTCTTGAAATTTATGATATTCATGGAAAATTAAAGGTACAGAGGTTTTTCAAAAATGGTAGTGAGAATATTCAAAAATAGTATTATCAACTTGGAGTTTTTATTTAATACTAAATTAATAAGCCATACTCGCTAAATTCTAGGGGGCAGAATGGATTTAAATGATAAGTCAATAATATTTGTAGGGACAGGAGCTAATGGCAGCTCAATTGCTTCTGATATAATTAATTCTGGTTTTCAAATAAAATGCTATGATCAGTGGCCCGAGAATGTAGAGGTTATCCGAAAACATGGTTTCACAGTAAATACATTAGATGGTGAGCAAAATACGAAAGCTAGGGCTTTTCATTTATGCCAACTTGCAGAAACAACCTCTAAATTTGATATTGTCTTATTAGCTCTAAAATCCTACGACACTAAATGGGCTTGTGAAATGGTAATGCCTTATTTGGCTGATGACGGCATTATAGTTGGTATTCAGAATGGCATGACTGCTGAAACTATTGCAAGTTACGTGGGCATTGAGAGAACACTGGGGTGTGTTGTAGAACTCTCTTCTGAGATGACTGAGCCTGGTATTGTTCAACGAAATACGTTACAAAAGCAGACTTGGTTTGGATTAGGAAAACTTGGTAATATAAATAACCCACATTTTGAAAATGTAAAAACTTTGTTGAATTGTGCTGGCACTGTTTCAATATGCAAAGATATTCTATCAGCGAAATGGATGAAACTTCTTGTTAATACTATGAGTCTTGGACCATTTGCATTATTAGGCCTTCCTGTTCAAGAAGGTCTGAATACTCCTGGCATGCGTGAGTTGGTTCTGGCAATCGGTGATGAGACAATGTCATTGGGGAATGAGTTAGGTTATAATATTGAGCCCATTATGGGATTAAGTGAAAATGCAATGAAAGAATCTAATCGCCTGCCAGAAACTCTTTTAGATACGCTTGTAGAACATATTGGGCCATCGGCCCGTGATTGTATACTTCAAGACATGTTGAAAGGACGTCGTACAGAAATAGATATGATAAATGGATTGGTTGTGGAGAAGTTATCGAATTTTAAGCGGGTTGCCCCCTATAATGCTGCCGTTATTGAAGTCGGTAGTATTATTGCTGCAGGAGAGTTGTCTCCAAATCCAGAAAACATTAGTATTCTAAGGAAAATTATAAAAAGGAACTTAGATAAGATTGAATAAGTTTAAGCTCATTTAATTAATTTCCTAGCCCCGTTTTTTTTTAATAATAGGAGTCAAAATGTTAGGACAGAAAAAATTTATTAGGATGTGGGCACGAACTGTTGGGATGCCAATTGGTAATACTGATAGCGATAAACCTGAATTTCTACCTATTACCCAGACAGATGTTGGAAAAGCTCTGGCAATGCGTACTTTCTGGATTTTGCTTCACATAACAACATGCTTAATGATTATCGCGGGCAATTCTAGAACTTTAGGTTGGATTTAATCCTTATTGTCGGTCTGATGTTTGTCTCGTATATAGCTGTAATCCTAATGCCGTAAACATCTAAATATTGTTATTATACCAATATTTAAGTATTAACTATTATTTGAACGATTTTATAAAAATTTTAACCGGAGAAATTTTAAAAATGTCAATTCGTGATTGCATTGCGCCAGATAGGAACCCTAAAAAACCGAATATTATTTTACCGAGGGGTTCAGTAGACACTCACGTGCACATATTTGAGAGAGATTTTCCACTTTTTAACGGTCGTGGTTATAATCCGCCGGAGTCTACACTGGAGGATTTAAAACACTTGCATCTAACCCTTGGTATCGACCGAGTTGTTTTTACACAACCTTCGGTTTATGGTGTTGATAATTCTGCTATTTTAAAAGGAATGAATACATTAAACCAAAAAACTCAATCTAAGGCGCGTGGAGTATGTGCAATTACGATTGATGCTTCAGATGAATTTTTAAATGGATTACATGATCAGGGTATTCGTGGTGT
>CENP01076769.1_pt1 | contig 131206 bp, 122 predicted proteins | sample 361281 | NCBI WGS metagenome assembly CENP01 (sample SAMEA2591122, study PRJEB7988) | marine metagenome | biome: marine biome (ENVO:00000447); feature: deep chlorophyll maximum layer (ENVO:xxxxxxxx); material: saline water (ENVO:00002010), including plankton (ENVO:xxxxxxxx) | depth 70 m
ATCATCATCATCATCTACTTCGACTGTCAATCCCGCATCAATCTCATTTATTACATCTTCTTCCGAATTGATTTTATTCTCCTTAGGTGTATCCGACACTACTGCAACTTCTTTCTCTCGTTTAGAAGTTATTTTCCTCGCACGAGTTTTTGTAGCAACAAATTCCGTTCCACATTTAGGACAGATAGGAACCTTTTTATTTAAATCAAAGAATTTTGCGCCACAATTTTGACAGGCGCGCTTTATTCCTAAATCTTTTCCAATCACACTTCGCTCCTATAATACAGACCTTGATAAAAATTATTAAATTTAAAAGGCCATTTGACATGTAAAATACAACCTGTCAACCAAACTATTAATTAAGTTATATGCTGGTTTTGGAGAGAAAAGTTTAGAATGTTTTATTTTGAAGTGTCTCTATCCAATAGTAAAAAAAGGTGGTAAATAGCTGTTAAATATTAGGAGTTTGAATGTCCTTGATTAGTTCAAAGGGGAGACCTTTACTCGGCTCGATTGAAGTGCCTGGAGATAAATCTATTTCGCATCGAGCGCTAATTTTAGGCGCCTTAGCGATTGGCAAAACAAAAATCACTGGTTTACTTGAGGGTGAAGATGTGATCGCGACCGCCGTTGCTATGCGGCAATTAGGTGCAATAATAGAACCAGGTCAAAAAGATGGGTTCAGAAATTGGACTGTCATAGGTCGAGGTGTTGGAGGATTGAGTGAGCCTGAACAAATATTGAATATGGGAAATTCTGGGACGGCGGCAAGGCTTCTTCTTGGTTTGCTGGCGACACATAGTTTTGAAACTACAATGATCGGAGATAAATCACTAAGTTCTCGGCCGATGGAGCGTGTAATGGCCCCTTTAAGAGATATAGGGTGTAACTTTATTTCTCGCTCAGGCGGTAAACTGCCCATTACAACAATTGGCACAATTAACGCCCTTCCTAGTGATTTAACTCTTAAAATACCATCTGCCCAAATTAAATCAGCGCTTCTTTTAGCAGGTTTAAATTCACCCGGTATTACACGGATTATTGAGAAAAACCCTAGTCGAGATCATACTGAGAAGATGCTAAAGTATTTTGGTGCTGAAATTGATGTGATAATTAATGATGACGGAAGTCGAGAAATACTGTTGAAAGGGTATCCTGAGTTAGAAGGTAAAAATTTAAATATTCCAGGTGATATATCCTCAGCTGCATTTTTAATAGTTGCTGCGGTGATCACCCCAGGGTCTGATTTAACGTTAAAAAATATTGGCATTAACCCTTTAAGAGTTGGTTTGCTCGACAGTCTAAGAGAGATGGGCGCGAACATTACAATTCATAATGTGAAAAATAGCATAAATGAACCTTCGGCAGACATACATGTTGTCCATAGCCCACTTAATGGTGTTGTTATACCTTCATCTCGCGCTCCTATGATGATTGATGAGTATCCAATATTAAGCATCGCAGCAAGTGTTGCTGAGGGCGAGACATCTTTCGAAGGAATTGGGGAGTTGAGAGTAAAAGAAAGTGATAGGCTAAAAGCAATTAGTGAAGGCTTAGAGGTTTGTGGTATTAAAACTCATACAACTAAAACAAGCCTCAGAATTTTTGGCAGAGGATCTCCTCCATCGGGTAATGGATTGGTCCATAGCTACTTAGATCATAGAATAGCCATGTCTTTCTTAATTTTAGGGCTAGTTTCTGATAATCCTATAAAAATAGATGATGAAAGTTCAATTAAAACAAGTTTTCCAAATTTCATTACGCTGATGAATAGTCTGGGTGGCGAGATCAGGCCGGCGTCCAAATGATCATAGCCTTGGATGGACCGGCAGCAGCAGGTAAAGGTACTCTTACCAGGAAGCTAGCAGAATATTATAATTTGGCTATGTTGGACACAGGTCTTATCTACCGGGCAGTAGGCCTGAAGGCCGTTTTAAAGGGAGATCCTTCTGATAATGGGATTGCGATAGAGGCAGCTAAGTCGCTTAAGCCTCTAGATTTAGAAATGAAAAATATAAGAGGTGAAGGTGCAGCAAAATATGCTTCTTTAGTTGCCGCTATTCCAGCAGTTAGGGATATTTTATTAGGTTTCCAGCAGGATTTTGCGCATAATCCACCAGTCGGTAAATCAGGATCAATTTTAGACGGACGTGATATTGGAACAATTGTCTGTCCAGATACAAAATTTAAGCTTTATATTACTGCCTCACTAGAGGTACGAACCGATAGAAGATATAAAGAGTTGCAAGAACGTGGAGAGGAAGCTATACGTAGCGCCGTTTTAGATGATATGAAGGCTCGTGATCAGCGTGACAGTACTAGAGCATTGTCCCCTCTTACACCTGCTAGGGATGCTAAGATAATAGATAGCAGTTACTTTAATGCTGAAGAAGTGTTCTCGTTGGCAAAAAAATTTATAGATTCTCAAACTTAATAGTCTAATAATTGGTTTAACAAACGAAAGGCGCCCAGATTTTTCTGGGATTAAATTAAATCTTTAAGACCGTCGGATTCAACCGGCTGGCATTTAAAAATTGAATAAGGAATAATTAAAATGGCTGACTTAGATACTCATAACGAACAAACTCCTCATTTATCAACTGAAAACTTTGCAGAACTTTTAGAAGAATCTTTCAAGGGTGAGGAACGTCTTCAAGGGCGTGTTGTTTCGGGAAATATTCTCTCTATTGAAAATGATATTGTGCTCATTGATGTTGGATTAAAATCCGAGGGAGCTGTCTCATTAAAAGAGTTCAATGATCATACCGGAGAGGTGGAAATAAAAGTTGGTGACGCTATCGATGTGTTTGTGGAACGATTTGAAGGTCGAGATGGTTCAGTTATGCTTAGTAGAGATAAAGCACGTCGAGAAGAAGCATGGACTGTTTTGGAAAAGGCTTTTGCGTCAGAAGAAAGGGTAAATGGAGTTATTTTTGGAAGGGTTAAAGGAGGGTTTACCGTCGATTTGTCAGGCGCGATTGCTTTTTTACCAGGAAGTCAAGTAGATATTAGGCCTATCCGAGATGTTGGCCCATTGATGGGTAACGCACAGCCATTTCAAATATTGAAAATGGACCGGGCGCGCGGAAACATTGTTGTTTCAAGAAGAGCAGTATTGGAAGAAACTAGAGCTGAAGAGCGAACAGAGTTAATCTCTAATCTAAATGAAGGCCAAGTTCTTGAGGGTGTTGTAAAGAATATCACAGATTATGGTGCATTTGTTGATCTTGGTGGCGTGGATGGTCTTTTACATGTTACTGACATAGCGTGGAAACGAATTAATCACCCGTCGGAAGTTCTTCAAATCGGGCAATCTGTCTCAGTTCAAGTAATCCGTTTTAATCCTGAGAATCAAAGAATATCGCTTGGAATGAAACAGTTAGAGTCTGATCCATGGGAAGGAGCGGAAGCAAAATATCCTTTAGAAGCAAAACTAAATGGTCGTGTAACTAATATCACAGATTATGGTGCTTTCGTCGAATTGGAAGCTGGAATTGAAGGTTTGGTGCACGTGTCTGAGATGAGTTGGACTAAAAAGAATGTCCATCCCGGGAAGATAGTATCCACAAGTCAAGAAGTTGAAGTAATGGTTCTGGAAGTTGACCCATCAAAGAGACGCATTAGCCTCGGGCTAAAACAATGCATTAGTAATCCATGGATTGAATTTACAGAGAATTATAAGGTAGGCAATGAGGCTGAAGGAGAAATAAAAAATATTACGGAATTTGGTCTTTTTGTTGGTTTGACAGAAGATATTGATGGCATGGTACACATGTCTGATTTAGATTGGGTAAAATCTGGCGAGGAAGCAATTGCAGATTACAACAAAAGTGATATTGTAAAAGTTAAAATATTAGATATTGACGTGGATAAAGAGCGTATAAGCCTCGGTGTTAAACAATTGACTGAAGATCCTGTATCTAATGGAATTGATAGAATTAAAAAAGGCGACATTGTTACGTGTAAGATTACCACCGTAACAGATAATGGTATTGAAGTGTTAGTGAATGATGATGTCCCAGGTTTTATTCGACGTGCAGATCTATCACGAGATCGTTCTGAGCAAAGGCCAAATAGGTTTGCGGCTGGAGAACTTGTTGACGCGCTTGTAAGCGCTGTTGATAAGCCTGCTAGGAAAGTTGGTCTTTCAATTAAGGCGAGAGAAGTCCAGGAAGAGAAAATTGCGATGGCTGAGTTTGGTTCCTCGGACTCTGGTGCTTCTTTAGGAGATATTTTAGGTGCCGCATTAAAAGAACGCGATGAAATTTCAGAAGTTACTGAAGAAGTGTTAAATGAAAAAAATGTATTACCAGAATTGGATCCGATTAAAGGTCAAAGTGAGACGTTAGATAGTTCGATATCCAAGGATGATACTAAGAAGAAGAATAGTAAAAAAGTATCCAAGAAAAAAGATTCTGGTAAAGCCGATGATAATGTCTAAATGGGATAGTTTAATTGTTTTAGAGCCTTTTTTAACTGTTGCATTTATGAAATACGTTAAAGTAAAGAATGAAAATTATATTAAGAGTGATTAGACTGTAATGGAATTTGAAGAATTTCTTGAGCGGCGGAAACTGAAAAGAAAGTTAATCTTTTGGCGTATTACGGGAATTATTTTTTTTACTATCTTAGTTCTGCTTCTGTTAACTAGAAATGATGGTTTTGTAAATAAAGACTACATCGCTGAGTTAGCGGTAGTGAATATTATAATTAATGACCAGAATAGGAACAAAGCACTTTCTGATCTGGTTGAGGATAAATATGCAAAAGCGTTAATTGTCTACATTAATAGTCCCGGTGGAACCGTTGTTGGTGGAGAGAGCCTTTATTCAAATCTTCGGGATATAAGTAAAAAAAAGCCAATAGTTGCTGTGGTAGGGGATTTAGCAACTTCCGCAGGATATATGGCCGCGATCGCTTCGGATCAAATATATGCCAGAGAATCAAGTGTTACCGGTTCAATTGGAGTCATTTTGCAAACAGCTAACATAACTGGCTTATTAGAAAAAGTCGGAATAAAGGCAAAAGCTATAAAAAGTAGTGAATTAAAGGCCCAGCCGAATCCCCTTGAGCCGCTGAGTGAAGGTGCAAATAAAGTTGTCGAAGATCTTGTTAAAGATATGCATCGAATGTTTGTTGACATGGTTGTAGATAGGCGGAAACTTACAAAAGAGAATGCTTTGAGACTGTCGGATGGACGAGTATATACCGGTCGACAAGCATTAAAAAATGGACTTATTGATGGTATTGGTGGAAAGAAAGAGGCGCTAAACTGGCTTAAAGAAAACAAAAGTATAAATATTAAGTTACCTCTGAAACAAATAGAAAATCGTAATCAGGATACTTTTATTAAAAATTTATTTAGAGGTTTTTCGCAAAAAATAAATTTTTATGATGGACTTAGACTTGACGGCTTGATTTCGCTTTGGCAACCTCTAGATTAATTTAGCTGGTCACTTGCATTTCTAGGAAACTAGTGTTCAATTCTGGCCGAGAGGACTTCAACAAATGACAAAATCTGAACTTATAGCATATCTGTTAGATGAAAACCCTCATCTTTATCAGCGAGATGTTGAACGCATTGTTTCAACAATATTTGAAGAAATATCGCATGCATTGATAAATGGAAATAGAGTTGAGCTCAGGGGTTTTGGTGCTTTTTCGGTCAAAAAAAGGGATGCTAGGTTAGGGCGAAATCCCCGAACTGGCGATGCAGTTGAAGTTCCTTCAAAGTATGTGCCTTATTTTAAAACAGGAAAGTTATTGCGAGATAGACTTAATAATAAATAACTATTATTTAAGTTATTGCCTTTCTACCATGCGTAAGTTTGTTTTATCAATTTGGAGTGAGTAGCTTTGAAGTATGTTTTATCATGGTTGTTTATGGCCGTTGTAGGAATTATTGTTTTATTATTCTCAATTTCAAACCGAGATCTTATAGTAATTGAGTTCTGGCCGTCATCTTTTGTTTTTGAGTATCCAGTTTATTTCCCGGTTTTAATTTTTGGTTTAGTTGGTTTCTTAGCAGGTGGAACCATTGCATGGTTGTCAGCGGGCACTAATAGAAAAAATGCCAGAAAGGCGAAACGAAGAGCGTCTGTTTTAGAAAAGGATCTTGCTACCTTACAGGGCAAAATCGAAAAATTGGAACAAGAAAATAAAGCCTTATATACTAAAGAAAATAATTAATTTTATTACGAATTATTAAATATAATGGAATAACGGTAGTATAAAAATCTTGAAAAACTTATCGCATAGTCAAAGAATATATGTTCCACTAGATAACGTTGACCTTGAGCAATCGCAGCAGCTTTCGTTGATGCTAAAAGACCAAATAGGTGGTGTAAAAATTGGTAAAGAATTTTTTACTAAGTTTGGTCCAGAGGGTGTGACCAAAATAAGAAATTTGGGAGTACCAATCTTTTTAGATCTTAAATTCCACGATATACCGAATACTGTTGCAGGGGCTATTAGATCTGCCATTAGTTTAGAGCCTAGTATATTAAATGTTCACGCACAAGGTGGGCGAGATATGCTGTTGGCTTCAAGAGATGCTATTGATAATGAGATTGATAAGTTAGGGTGTAAGCCGCCGCTTTTGTTTGGTGTAACTGTTTTGACATCAATGAATAAGAGTGATTTACGGGAAACCGGGGTTGCTGACTCAGTTCTTGAACAAGTAAAACGACTTACCTTATTATGTGCCGAGACTGGTTTAGATGGGGTGGTCTGCTCCGCGAATGAGATTAAAATTGTAAGAGAAGTGGGGGGTGCAGACTTTAAAATTATTACTCCTGGAATAAGGCCTGCTTGGTCTGAACGTGGAGACCAGAAGCGCATAGTGACGCCGGGCGAAGCTATTAAAAGAGGTGGAGACTTTCTTGTGATTGGACGACCAATTACACAGTCTAAGGATCCCGCAAACTCAATAAGAAAAATAATAGATGAAATTGAGAGAGAGCTAGGGTAAATGCCCATTGCTGTAAAAATCTGTGGTATTGATAAAGTTGACACTTTGAAAGCGGCTGCGAATTATGGCGTGGGCTATGTTGGATTTGTTTTTTTTAATGAATCACCAAGAAACTTGACTTTAGAAAAAGCTATGAAATTATCTGCTCAAACCCCACCAAATATTTGTAAAGTCGCATTATTTGTTAATCCAACAAATGATGAAATACTTAACGTGACGAATTCTATGAAATTTGATTTAGTTCAATTGCATGGAGAGGAATCTCCTTCAAGGATTCAGGAAATAAAAGAACGTATTAAATTGCCAATTATGAAAGCAATTAAGTTGGGTGACCCGGAGGATCTTAATTGCATTGATAATTATTATGGATGTGTTGATCGCTTTTTATTTGACGCTAAAGTACCTACAAATATTAAAAATCCTCTACCAGGGGGCAATTCAATTACTTTCGATTGGAATTTAATTAATCTGAAAAGTATTAGGCTTCCGTGGATGTTGGCGGGTGGTTTAAATATAGAAAATATTGAGAAAGCTGTTAGTATTACTGGAGCCCAAGAATTAGATGTATCCTCAGGTGTAGAGTCTGAGATTGGAGTAAAAGACTCAGCTCGTATAAAATTGTTAATGGACAAAGTAAAAGAAATATCAATTAATACATTAACTCGTTAATTGATAATTGCTTTTTTAATCTTATAGGATAAAACCAATATTATTATGAATAAGCTAAATACATATAAAGAAGGTCCAAATGAGAGTGGTCATTTTGGTATTTTTGGCGGCAGATATGTTGCTGAAACGCTTATGCCTATAATTCTCGAGGTTGATAAGGCTTATACACAGGCAAAGTTGGATGAGGAATTTAATATTGAGTTAGAAAAATATCTAAAACACTATGTTGGGCGCCCTTCCCCACTTTATTTTGCTGAAAGACTGACTAAAAAATTAGGTGGTGCAAAAATCTATTTTAAGCGAGAGGATTTAAATCATACCGGTGCACATAAAGTTAATAATTGTATGGGCCAGATTCTACTCGCTCGGCATATGGGTAAAAAGAGAATCATTGCAGAGACAGGTGCGGGTATGCACGGTGTTGCTACGGCAACTGTATGTGCACTATTTGATTTGTCTTGCACTATTTATATGGGTGCCACTGATATAAAGCGCCAATCCGCAAATGTTATGCGGATGAGGATGCTTGGAGCGGAGATTATCCCAGTGACATCGGGAACAGGAACTTTAAAAGATGCGATGAATGATGCTCTTCGCGACTGGGTAGCTAATGTTCAAAATACTTATTATTTAATAGGAACGGTTGCAGGCCCCCATCCTTATCCATCAATGGTTCGTGATTTTCAGGCTATAATAGGTAAAGAAACCAAACGACAGATTCTAGAGTTAGAGGGAAGACTGCCAGATAGTTTAGTGGCTTGTATTGGTGGAGGTTCAAATGCGATGGGCCTTTTTTATCCATTTTTAGATGACCCTGTAAAAATTACTGCTGTTGAAGCATCTGGTAAAGGCGTAGGAACTGGCAAACACGCTGCCTCAATAACGGCTGGTAGTCCGGGGGTTCTGCACGGAAATCGAACGTTCCTTTTACAAGATGATGAAGGTCAAATTATTGATGCACACTCAATATCTGCTGGTTTGGATTATCCCGGAATTGGGCCAGAGCACTCTTGGTTACATGATGTTGGCCGGGTAGAATACGTTGCAGTTAATGACGATGAAGCTGTCAATGCTTTTCACGTGTGTGCTAGGCTCGAAGGAATAATTCCGGCCCTTGAGCCGGCTCACGCTGTTGCTCATATAATCAAAGTTGCTGGGAATTTATCAGAAGACCACTTGATGATTTTAAATATGTGTGGGCGGGGTGATAAAGACATGGATACTGTCTCTGATTACTTAGCGAATATAAATAATGATTAGTAAAGGTACAGAGCGAATAAGAAATTGTTTTATCAATCTAAAGCGTGCGGAAAAAACAGGTTTGATTACTTTTATTACTGCTGGTGATCCTACTTTGGAAATATCTACCAATATTTTCTCACAACTGCCTCAAGCGGGAGCCGATATAATAGAAATTGGTATGCCGTTCTCTGATCCAATGGCTGATGGACCTGCTATTCAAGCTTCTAGTCTTCGTGCATTAAAGAGTGGAACGACTTGTTCCAAAATACTTAAAATGGTAGAGAAATTTAGGGAACAAGATGAAATTACCCCCGTTATATTGATGGGTTATTTTAACCCCATTTATACTTATGGTGTTGAGAAATTTGTAGCTGACGCGTCAAGTGTAGGGGTTGACGGTTTTATTATCGTGGATCTGCCACCGGAGGAGACTGAAATGAGAATACCCGTCGAAGATGCGGGGTTAAGTCTCATATACTTGACTAGTCCTACAACTTATAACAAACGAGTTCCTGATGTCGTAAGAAATGCTAGTGGATTTATCTATCATGTTTCGGTTCTGGGAATAACAGGAACAACCGCGCCATCTAATAAAAATATAGAAAAAGATTTAAACCGAATAAGGTCTCACACTGACCTTCCTATAGCAGTTGGATTTGGTATTAAGACCCCAGAGCAAGCGAGGGAAATATCAGTCTATGCGGATGCTGTTGTGGTTGGGTCAGCATTTGTAAATAAAATCTCTGAGTGCCTCGATATAGATGGAAAAGTAATAGATGATTGCGTTATATCAGTGGTCGACCTCGTTAAAGATATAAAATGCGGTTTAAATAATTAATTTTATACCTTCAGAATCAATGTTGAAATGCGACTGATTGAACGTTTAAGTAAATATCACCCTAAGGTAATTGATTTATCCCTAAGCCGGATAGAGAGAATACTGTCTCTATTAGGTAATCCTGAGAAAAGACTGCCACCAGTAATACATATAGCAGGTACTAACGGAAAGGGCTCAACATTGGCTTTTATAAGGGCTATTGCAGAAGCTGCTGGTCTAAATGTTCATACTTATACCTCTCCCCATTTAGTAAAATTCAATGAGCGTATTAGAATAAATGGTAATATTATTGAGGATGAAATCTTGCTGGAGTTAGTTGAGGAGGTAGAAATAATTAATGGTAACGCTCCTATTACATTTTTTGAATTAACAACAGCTGTTGCGTTACTCGCATTTCATCGGACGCCGGCCGATTTAGTTCTTCTTGAGACAGGATTAGGAGGTAGATTAGATGCGACAAACGTAATAAAAAGGCCAGCGGTTACAATTCTCTCCCCTATAAGTTATGATCACATTAGATTTTTAGGCAACAACTTGGCTGATATAGCAACTGAAAAAGCAGGAATAATGAAAACAGGAACTGTATGTATAACAAGTAAGCAAGAGCCAATCGTATTAGATACTATTCGGAGAATTTCTGACGATATTAATGTACCATTAAAGGTTGAGAATGAAGATTGGTGGGTATCAATTCTTGGAGACAAGTTGTTGGTCAATACTTATGAAGGTGAACTAAAACTTCCGTTTCCTAGACTTCTTGGTAATCATCAATTGCATAATGCAGGCCTTGCGACAGTTGCACTGGCTGCCTTAGGGGATGGAAGAGTTACCGAAAATGCTCTACGAGAAGGAATGAAAACGGTTGACTGGCCTGGTAGAATGCAAAGACTCACTATTGGACCCTTGCCAGAAATTTTACCAGAGGGCTGGGAATTATGGCTGGATGGCGGGCATAACCCAGCAGCAGGCGAGGCCATCGCAGAAACAATTGAGGCTCAAGGAGTTAAACCTGTTTATCTAATAATTGGTATGTTAAGAACAAAAAATCCCACTCAATTTTTAGAACCACTTGTACCATATATAAGCGAGGTAAGAACAATTCGTGTTTTAGGCGAAGAGGCAAGTATGAATGCCGATGAATTATGTAATATTGCCGTGTCTGTTGGACTAAATGCTTATGCCTCAGAAAATATTTTAGAAGCGATTTCACAAATAATTAATGCTCAGCAAATAAGTGGCAAAATACTTATATGTGGATCATTGTATTTAGCGGGCTCAGTCTTGAGAGAAAATAGTTAAGAAAGGTAAATTTATGGTGCTTTTAATGTTTAATAGTTTGCGAGGTAAAGTCGAGGACTGGTCAAAGATTTTTAATTATGAACTACCCGAACTCGAAATTAGGGAATGGCCTAATATTGGGAATGTAGAAGACATAGAATACCTGGTAATTGGACGCCCTAGTCTAGAAGAATTGCCTTTATTACCAAATCTTAAGTTAATGCTGACAATGTTAGCTGGCGTTGAAGGTATTTATAATAATCCAGCTTGTCCAAAGGGTGTTCCACTGGTTAAAGGAGAGCCCTCAGGAGGGGACCCCTCTTTAACTGAATATGGTTTAACGCATATTCTTAGACATCATAGGAACTTGCCATCTTATATGAATCAACAACGCCAGCATATTTGGAGACCAATAGACCAGAAGTTACCTAATGAACAACGCGTTGGTATGTTAGGTTATGGTACAATGTCGAAACCCATAATTGATATCTTAGTAGATATGAAATTTGATGTTGCTGCTTGGACCAGAACTCCAAAAGAGAACGCAAATATCAAGGTCTACTCAGGCCAAAATTCCTTTGATTTATTCTTAGAACGAACAGATATTGCTGTTTGTCTACTACCTTTCACACCGTTAACGGTTGGAATATTAAATTCTGCGGCTTTTGCTAAGATGCCCAAAGGAGCCGCTATTATTAACATGGGTCGAGGCGGTCATATCATCAATAATGATCTTATAGAGGCCCTTGATAGTGGTCAGATTTCCGGGGCAACTCTAGATGTTACCGACCCCGAGCCCCTTCCTGAGAACAGCCCGTTATGGGATCACCCTCTTATAACGATACTACCTCATGTGGCACGACGTCCGCCGGTTGAGCAAATTGCACCACAATTCATCGAGAATATAAAGAGATTCCAATCTGGATTGCCACTATTTCAACTTACTGATCAAACTCTTGGATATTAACCTATTTGTTAAATAATAACTTCAATAGCTAATTTATTATTACGTAAATACTCAGATTAAATAACTGATTCTATCCATTCTTTTAAAGCACTCTTAGGTATGGCTCCAACTTTAGTGGCTGCTATTTCTCCATCTTTAAATAAGATGAGAGTTGGTATCCCGCGCACACCGTATTTTGTAGGAGATTCTGGGTTATCGTCAATATTAACCTTAGCAATAGTCAACTTATCTCCTAATTCGACACTTATCTCATCCAATGCTGGGGCAATTTGCTTACATGGGCCACACCATTCTGCCCAAAAATCCACCAAAACTGGTTGCTTCGCAGAAATTACATCTGCTTCGAATGACGCATCGGTTACTTGTTTTGACATATTTTATTCCTATTGTTAAATTTTTGACGAAGTTATTTTTCCTTAATTATAATGTAAATTTGCGATGGTCCTGCGTCAAGAGAGCAAAACAACCGCTTTTATTAATGTAATGAGAAGTCCATCAACATCTCTTCCCTTAGAATCATTAATTTTGGACCAACCGTCCATAATAAACCACATTCTACAATCTTATCAGGATAAATGGATTTTAAAGCTGATTGATACATTGTAATTTGTCGGAGATATGCTTCGTCTATCTCTTTGTAATTTGTGGGAGGATACTGATCTGTTTTGAAGTCGATGATCAAAATTCTATTATCACTAACAATCAAACGATCAACTTGTCCAGAGAAGGTTTGACCACCGATTGATCCAATAAGAGGGACTTCTGCCATAGAGTTTGGCCCAAATATATCATTTAGATCCTGATTTTGTAAAAGCTGTAAAATTTCTTTACGGACTCTGTCCTGTTGTTTTTGATTTAAACCAAGTGACGTTTGAGATAAAAAATTTACTATAGTTTTGTTATAATCTTTTTTTGAAATATCCGGCAAAAATTGTAATAATTTGTGAGTTATGCGACCCATGTTGAGGCGTAGATCACTATCTTGGTTCTCCATAAATATAAAGTTCGGGGTTTTTATCTTGCCCCTTGAGGGAGCTAGATGTTGCCTGATAGGTTTGTCAGTTTTTGATTTTTCCAAAGCCCAAGAGGGTAATTTAGGGTTTTTAATTATAAGAGATTGCCTAGTTTCTGTTATTTTGCGAATTTGCGGTGATTTAAATCTCAAAATTTCATAAGTATCTGTTTCTTTGGCATTTCTTAGAAATTCATTTTCAACTCTTTCACTAATGGGCTCTAACCCCTTTTTAATTAAGTCATACCAGTTTCCCTCCGTTTCTTTTTTTTGTGTTTTCCACCCACAAATATAAAGTCGGTCTTCAGCTCGTGTCATGGCAACATATAAGAGACGGTTATATTCTTGTATTCTCGACCGATTGAAAGTTTTGAGTTCCTCTTCGGCGATTGTTTCATAGAGACTTCTGCGCGGTGGCCATAAAATCATCGGGTTTTGGGATTCTTTATCTTTTGGCCAAAACAAGTTAGGAGATTTAGTTGGGACTTGGAGCGTATCAGGTAGAAAGACAATTGGGGATTGTAGACCTTTAGCTCCGTGAACTGTGAGAACCCGGACTGCTGTATTCTTTCGCTGTTCGAGGTCACGTTTAATGTCCACATTGCCTGATAAAAACCAGTAAATGAAACCTTCTAAAGAAGCAACATGAGATTTTTCGTAAGATAAGGTAAGGCTAATAAATTCAGAAATTGGATCCAAGATATCCGGTCCTAGTCGCTTTAATAATTTATTACGGCCTCTAAAATTATTAAGGATTTTAGTGAAAAGCTCGAATGGTGAAGTGAAATCAGCAATCGCTAAAAGTGATGATAGCTCATTATAAATGGGTTTGAGTGCGGGGTCTGACTTATTTATTTCCAAAGACTCCCAGAGTGATCCGGTCCTATTATAAGAAATTTTGTAGAGTTTTTCTTCAGAAATTCCAAAAAGAGGAGATTTTAGTGCATTGGCTAAATTTAAGTCATCTGATGGAAGTAATAAAAAACTTCCAAGAGCGATTAGATCCATTATAGCTAATTGTTGATTTAGGGTCATTCGATCGACACCAGTTACATCAACATTTAGTTCTTTTAGTGCTTTCACTAAATCTATAACAAATTTGTTTCGCCGTCTTACTAGAACCATAATATCTCCAGCTTCAATAGGACGTCCCTTAGACTCTAATATTTCATTATTGATAATCATGGTTGAAATACGGCTTGCAATTAATTGAGCGAGACGGGTTTGCGGCATATCCCCCAATATACGTTCGACCGGGGGTTTCCACTCGTTTGGGGGATCACTAGCTTTTGGCTCTACGGCTGGCCATAATTCAACCAATCCTGCATCTTTGTCACGTGAGGCATCGTGGTGAATAACGGTATCTTTTTCTCGAACACCGTCAAATGCTTCAGTATTATTAAATACAGAGTCAACCACCGATAATATTGCTGTTGTTGACCGAAAAGAAGTATTTAAATCTATTGGTAATAGTTTTTGCTCTGATGTTTTTGTTCTCTTCAAAAATAAATCATGCACATTATTGAACGTGTTTGGGTCTGCCCCTTGGAATGAGTATATTGATTGTTTGGCATCACCAACTATAAAAATGGTAGGGTTAGTTTCATGTGCTCCAAGCCCTGAAAAAAATTCATTAGCGAGTGCCTCAATTACTCTCCATTGGCCAGGGCTTGTATCTTGCGCTTCGTCGATCAAAATATGATCAATTCCACCATCTAATTTAAATAATATCCATGGAGCAATACCTTGCTCATTTAATAATTTTCCTACTAATTGAATAAGGTCATCATAATCCAATAGCGCTTTCAATTCTTTCTGCATTTGATAATTCTTTATTAACGATAGGCCGACGGTTAATACTGCTGCTGTGCTTTTTGCGATTGTAACTGAACGCCAATTTAACAACACACTCACTAAACGCTCAGCTTCTCTTTCTAGTATTTTACCTACTAAAGGACTATTATCTGATACTTTCTTTGTAAGTAACCGTTTCCGTATTTCTATATTCTTTTTTTTATAGGAAGAAGTAAGATATACATTGATATATAAATAAAACTTTTCATTAGTTGGGGTTTTATCTTTGATCCACCAATCTATAATTTTAGCATTTTTTTTATCCGTTTTACTTCCTTGAGATAATGCTTCTGCTGCAAATTCTAAATCATTAATTAAGTTAATATTCATTTTCCATGAGTTTTTTAGTATCTCATCTGGTGTTAAATTAGACTCTATATTTAACATCTTATGCAGATCTTTTATGACATTATCAATTGTTTCGTTTTTATTAATAAGCCAAATAAACTGGTCTTTATTTCTGGCAATTTCAGTAAGTAATTCCAGAAATTGGTTCTCATGAATGTGTTTGGTAATTTCTGCTAATGCTTGTCCTAATATATTATTATACTCTCGTGATTCATTTAATAAGTTTTCTCGTGATGTGATAAGCATCTCTTCAGTGTCCCTCTCATCCATTAATGAAAAGTGAGGAGTAATGCCTGCTTCAATTGGAAAACGTGCGAGTAACGACTGACAAAAAGCGTGAATGGTTTGAATATTTATGCCGCTAGGAGAGTCAAGAACTTCCAAAAATAATTGACGCGATTTTGTAATAATTTTTCTGGTTGGCGGTTGACCAAGGAGTTGTGTAAGGTTTGCTTTTAGATGCTTATCGTCAGCCATTGTCCAATTACCTAATTGATCGGAAATACGCAATGCCATCTCTGATGCTGCTGCCTTTGTAAATGTGAGGCATAAGATCTTTGAAGGCTTTGTACCACTGAGTAAAAGTCGTAAAACCCTATCTGTCAGTACCTTGGTTTTACCAGTTCCTGCTGAAGCAGAAACCCAAACAGAAATATTTGGATTGGTGGCAAGACGTTGCTTGATATTTGGATCGTATTTTGACTGTTTAAAATTACTCATTACTATTTATTTGCTCTCAGGCGATGACCATTCTCTGACCCTCGCGAGATGTTCATAATCGGAATATGCCGGAGCAGCATCCGGTCGCGGCCTAGACTCATAGGGTGTTTCTTGTTGGTCAAATAAACGCACTAAAGCTTCTAATCCTTCTTTAGCATTAGTTGCTAAATCTTTTGGATTATCCTTGATCTCTAAAATTTCTCCAGCTGGGTTTCCTCCTTTTAAACGCCAATAGACTAAATCCTGAACGTAATTTTCTGATATTCCATCAAAACCACCACTTTCGGCAATTGCTGCTTCCAGAGGTAGTTGGGGTGCGAAGCCACCGAGAACTTCTAGCCTACTGGGTAGAGCCCCAGTTTTGTAATCGATAATTATTAGACCACCATCTTTTTTCTTATCAATTCGATCTGCTTTAGCTACTATTATGAAAGGTTCTTTTTTACCTTTTATAATAAGTTTTCCCGTGACTTCAGTATGGCTAGTTATTATTTCCCCAAGATTTTTTTTCTCATTATTTATGAACCACTCTGCGATTCGTAAAAACCTTGGCCACCAGAATGCCCAAACACTTGGATATTTTAAAACTTCAGAGAACTCTTTCTGTCCAATCTTTATAATGTTATCAAGGGTATAATTTGCTGAATCTAGCGAACACTGTTTTACGAACAGATCTAATATTTTATGTATTATGGAACCATAACCGGCGGCGTCTGGTGGTGTATCAATTGAAGGTAGAGGTTCTAATTTTAAAATATGTTTTGCATAAATAGCATATGGATCTCGCATCCAGGTCTCAATTTGAGTTACGGATAATTTACGTGGCCTTGCTGAGATTGGCGGTTTTGGTGCTGGAGGTTTTATCGGATATGGATCTATATCTGAGTCATCTAACATTCGCTGCCAATATAGCCAAGTTTCTTCTGATGATAAGTTTTGAAGAGCTGAATCACCCAGCCCGTTTACTAATTTCTCTAGACGGACTAGCCAGCGAGAAGGTATTGTTGGTGTTCCATCAACTTTATTTGCGCGTGTAATAAATACTTCTGGGGCGCACATAGCTTGCTGGAAATCATGAGCAGTAAGGGCTATCCGTTGATCTAGAGGTGGTAAACCAAACTCTTTTCTCATTGGTCGGCTCATCCATGGATCGGGTTTTATATTTGGAGGCCAGGTTCCCTCATTAAGTCCTCCAAGAATTAGCAAGTCAGCTTTTTGTAGTCTCGCTTCAAGCAAGCCCCAAATATAAAGCCTAGGATGGCTTCCATCGCTAGTTCGAGCGACCTGACCAATTAACAGGGTATCAAATAATGCGGAGTATGATCGCCCGTCGCGTAAATTTAGAGTATCTGCCACTTCGATTAACTGTCGGATAAAATTTGCAACCTCTTCTCCAGTTTCGCTCGACCATAAACGTTCTGCGCCAGATATGGTGTCCGAGGTTGCCAAGGCTTCAGCCAAACGAACATGTTCTTTAACTAATTCTGCTAGTGATATATTCTTTAGTGTTCTAATTTTTGTAAAGTCTTGACTAATAAACTTTATTGCCTCTAAAAATTCTTTAAGATCTGGCCGAGTAAGATCTACCAGATCAACCAGTCCTTCGATACCGGGGGCTGGTCTGGGTCCTCGAAGAAAATTTACTTCTAGGTCTCTTATTAATTCTCTAAATTTAATTTGGGGCATGCTACAAGCGGTAAGCGGATTCTTTCCTAAAGAAAGGAGAGCAATAGGTGAGAAGCGCGACTCAATTAATTGACAAGCTAATCTAAGGAATGATCCTTCTAATGTTTGTGATATAGGAATACCAGCTGAGTCGTTTATTTTAATATTCCAACGATCTAACTCAATCGATACTCTCCGTGCAAGAAGTCTGTCAGGTGTCACCAGGGCAGCTGTTTTATTAGGGATTTCGATTGATTGCCTTAGTTTGAGCGCTATTATCTTGGCTTCTTCTTCCAGGCTAGGGCAATTTACAATCTCTACATTATCAAGGACCTCTTTTGGCAACTTTGCGAGTGATCTCCATCTATCAATTTTGACCGCTGGTAACATAGTATTAAAAATAAGTTCTCGACGAGATACAGATGCGCATTTTAAGTTTGAGACACTTTCTGGACTAAGCCAATTTACAACATTTTGTGCTTTAACGCCCATTTTAGATAAAAGTCGATACATTCCACTTTGTGGGTGAGTATCCATATCTGCCAACGCTGTATCATCAAGAGTCGTATCTAATCCTGGTAGAACCACTGCCCCCCCTCTCAAGAAAGAAATAAATTTTAATAATTTGGATGTTGCTGGAATGGTTCCTGTAGACCCAGCAGCTATTATAGGCTTCCGTGGTGGATTTTTAGTCCAATATTCGATTTGGGAATTAATAAGTAAGTTACGCCGCCTTGCCGGGTCTATAAGATTATGATCTTTTAGAATTGAGGGCCAAAAATCACTTAATATTTCTAGAAAAAGAAGAGTAACCTGCCAATGCTCTGCAAGCTCCTCTGGAACAATAGTGTTTAGTTTTGCAAAATCAATCTCCTCGGTTTGTACCTGGTCTAAGAATTTACCCAACTCTCTAGCAAGTTTAGCAACCTGATCAATATTCATGGTGTCGCCTTTTAGGCTTTGAATATGTTTTGTTAACATTAATTGCCTATGCAAATCTGAAATAGCGTTAGGAATATCTGAGATATTTGTGTAATTTCGTTCTGCGTTGTTATGGTTTAAGTCGTTTATGGTTATTTCTTCCTCATCGAGGTCGCCAATAGGACTTATTCTTGGAAGTAATAAGGGCTCTCTATTATTGAGACGAAAAAAAGATTCTTGCAGGGAAATGACAGATCGTCGCGTTGGAACTAATATTGTAAAATCAGTAAGTTCAAGGTTATCTTTTTTACAAATCGCTTTTATTCCTATTACCAGTGCATCAACAAATGGCAATTCGGGCGGAATATTATACACTTGCGCAGTTTTTGATTGTAGCAAGTTTTATCTCCTAGATTAACGGTGGCGAACTCCAGAATATCTGTACTGCATATATTTTTCTGCTTGATCAAGGCCATCTGGAGTTCCGATATGAAACCATTCCCCATCATTAAGAATTCCATAAAGACGATCAGTTTTTATTAGTTTATCATATATCATATTTAATGAAAAAGCCCCCGAGGGAGTCCCCTTAAAAATACGCGGATGCAGTATTTGAACTCCAGTAAAAAGATACGGGGTTAGCTCACGCTCAAGCTTGCGCGAGAGCTTCCCAACGGAGTCTAGTTCGAAATCTCCATTACCCGTATATCCATAAGCTTCTACCGTCGAGTGTAACATCAATAAGCCATCCATTTGTTCATCGTGCCAGGAATTTTGCATTCGTTTCAAAACTGGGGAGGGGCCATTCAACCATAAAACGTCAGCATTGCACGCTAAGAAAGGTTCATTACCAAAATATTCTAGTACATTTTTTATACCCCCGCCGGTTTCTAAAAGGGTATCGGCTTCTGATGCAAATATGATTTCTAGGTCTGTTCTCTCAGATAGGTGCTGTCTGATCTGATCGCCTAAATAGTGAATATTGATGATGGCCGTTTTAACCCCAATAGCCAGTAATTTATCTATTGTATGATCCAACAACGTGCGGTTCGCAACTTTTACTAACGGCTTTGGTATTTTGTTAGTTATAGGCCTTAAGCGAAGACCTAATCCTGCAGCTAGTATCATAGCTGTCTCTAATTTTGGTTTTCCTCCCCTTGCACTTTTTTTTTGCATAATCTATTTCTCCCATAATCGTCTGATTAAAAATTATGAAGTAGGCATATTAGAGTGAAGCCAATTTCTTAATTCTAATAATGAGGGATTTAAACATGAGTGTTTTAGCATTTCCCAGCATCTTGGTAAGTGAGCTAAATAATTATCTTTGTTATCGCGAGCATGCAACCTAGAGAATATCCCCAATACTTTGCAATGGCGCTGAGCTGCTAATATATGATATGTAGCATCAAATTTTTCTTTATCTAGTTCTGGAAAGGCTTGCAAATAACGTTTCATCAAATGGTTTTTATGTTCAGGCATTATATCACGACGCGCATCTTCAAGTAATGATAAAAGATCATAAGTTCGTGAACCAATTACAGCATCTTGGTAATCTAATAAACCGCATCTTTTTATTCCTTCTCTTTCGGGCAGCCAAACTAAATTATCAGCATGAAAATCTCTAAGCACAAGGGTCTCATTAATTTGAGATACATTTTCAAATAAATTTACCCAAATTGAATAGAACTCTTCTGTGTTTTTAATTACGGTCTTAATTCCAAAACATAACGGCATATACCATTCAACAAATAATGAAATTTCGTTATATAATTTCTGAAAACTATAAAACTCAATTTTATCTCTTCTATTCTCAATTACTGGCCGTTTGTGCAAATCTATTAACAAGTCGATGGCGCATTCATAAATTTCAGCTTCTTTGATCCCTTGAAGTAAAACTTGTGTAAATGTGTTATCTCCAAAATCTTCTAATAGTAATAGACCTTCTTTAATATTCTCAGCAAAAATATTTGGCACTGAATAGCCTAATTCTAGCAAATAGTTTGTAAAAAAAATAAAAGGGCGGACGTCTTCCTTGTTCGGTGGGGCATCCATTAATATCGCCCGGCCAGTATTATTTTTTACTCGGAAGTATTTGCGATTAGAAGCATCGCCGGCTAAGAGAGTTATCTGTGCTGTTGGCCAACCCTGCTCTTCTAAGAAATTATTTATAATATTTTCTCTGATGTTCATTCTGTAAACATATTTCTTAATTGAGTTTCCCAAAATTCTCCATAACCAACTATTTTCACTTTTCTTGAAGCATCTTTGAGGCCTTGCGATAAAAAAATATCAAGTCGATTTTTAGGAAAATAATTACCCATTTTCTCAGGCCATTCGACTAGGGCAATGCCGTCATTAATGGCATCAAAAATACCGAGTTCAATAATCTCATTCGGACTGCTCGTGCGGTACAAATCATAATGATATACTTTTATTCCAGCAAATTCGTATAATTGTAATAGGCTAAAGGTTGGACTAACCACTTCACCTGCACCTTCGAAAGAATGGATGAAACCTTTGGCAAAAACAGTTTTACCAATCCCTAAATCCCCAAATAGAGCTATCATTCCATTAGATACGGGAATAGCCGCAATATCTGAACCAAGTTTCAATGTGGCTGCCTCATCTTCAAGTGTAAAGTTATATTCTAATTCTGACTTAGACATATCAAATGTGATCTCTTTTATTAAACTTCAGGTTTAAGACCTAGTGAAGTTAAATCAGCACTCTGAGGAAAAATTAAACTAATTGTAGTACCCTGATTAATTTTTGATTTTATTTTAATTTTTCCACCAAGCAAATCTAAAACTCTGTTTGCAAACACAATTCCTGCACTGTGAGAAGGAACATCACGAATGTCTTTTCTATTAAAATTATCAAAAATTTTTGATAAATCAATTTTAGATAAACCTTTACTGGTATCAATTATATCAATTCTAATCTTGTCAGTTGTTCGTTCAGTATTAATAGTAATTATACCCCCCGAACCAGTTGACGATATTGAACTCTTAATTAGGTTAAGTAAGCATATTCGCAGTTTATCTGAGTCTGTATCCATCCAACCAAAGTTTAATGGGCATTCCAATCTTAATTTTATTTTTTTACTTTTTATTTTATTACTGAACATAGAAATTAATTTTGTTAAAAAAACATGTAAATCTATCGTATCTATTTCAATTTTTGAAATTCCAGAGTTTATCGAGAGTAACTCAATAGAATCAACTAACAAATTCAGCGCTATTTCTGCTTCATTTTGAATACGATTTATATACTGCGCTTGTGATTCGTTCAAATCGCCAAAATGGCTGGATACTAATAATTCTGTCGATGAAACAATAGACTTTAATGGCATAGATGCGTCATTTGTAATGCCTCTAAAAAACTCAATATTTTTTATATTGAAATCATCAATTTTTTGACTTTGATTTACTATGGTTGACTCCATATTGCGTAATTTTGAATCTAATTCCATTCTGTATGAGATATCACGATATTTGAGTAAAGTTGCGCCAGCATTTATAGGAATATGTTCGCATTTAAGTACCATGCCTGTGTTTAATTTAATGGTTTTTGACCCTTTTTTCCGACTTAGCAGCTTGCCAGTTAGTTTTTGTCTATGATGTGGCCAATTTGTGAGGACCGGAAGTTGTCGCCGCGTTGCATCTAAAAAATCTGATAAATGTGGGTTGGTCGCAAAGAAATCTTTGGGTAAAGACCAAAGATACCTAATTGACTTATTATATTTTTGGATTAAGCCATCATTTCCGAAGATAGCTATTCCTGAATCTACTTGATCATATGTGAGTTGGCTGGTTTGTTGTAACTCTGCAACCACTCTTTCCCTTATAAAATTTGGAGTTAAGTCCTCGACAGTAAAAATTGATTGATTAATATTTAAAGATTTAAATCTTATTTTTAAACTCCGATTATCTGGAAGGTGCCATTCTTCCGAGAATGTTTCCTGTTTAAGAATGTTTCTCTCAATGTGAGCCTTAAATTTTCGGAAATTATTTTGTTCTGGTAGTAACCGGCGATCACGCAAAACATCTAGAAAATCTAGAGCTAAACGATTTTTTTTTAAATCATCTGGTGTGATGGGCCAAATATCTTTAAATAACGAATTACATAAACCAATTAGAATATTTTTATTATCATCAATAACTATTTCGGCAGTCGCTATTGGGATAGCTTCTAATAAAGATTGGTTTAATACCCCTTTATTTTTATTTAAATCTCCCAACGCGCATGCCTATTGCTGATTCTATTATAATGATATTTGTTATTATAAAGAATAATCAAATGGCTTTGAACACTTATTTTAATTAGGTAAAGTTAAATCGATTTAGTATCTATAATATTCTGGCTTGAATGGTCCAGCTTTTGAGACGCTAATATACTTGGCCTGTTCTTCAGTTAATTCAGTTAGCTTTACATTAAGTTTAGCCAAATGCAGTGTTGCTACCTTTTCATCTAAGTTTTTAGGTAAAACATAAACCTTATTTTCATATGAACTAGAGTTTTCCCACAATTCTATCTGAGCTAGAACTTGGTTAGTGAATGAAGCTGACATGACAAAACTTGGGTGACCAGTGGCGCAGCCAAGATTAACTAATCGGCCTTCTGCCAACAAAATTATGCGTTTTCCATCAGGAAATTCTATTTCATCCACTTGAGGCTTAATATTGCTCCATTTATAATTTTTAAGCGCTTCAACCTGAATTTCTGAGTCAAAATGTCCAATATTTGAGACTATTGCGCGATCTTTCATTTCTCTCATATGCTCAATAGTAATAATATCAACGTTTCCAGTAGTTGTAACAAAAATATCAGCAATTGATGCTGCTTCATCCATGGTAACAACCTCGTATCCCTCCATCGCAGCTTGTAATGCACATATGGGGTCAATCTCGGTTACTAATACTCGCGCGCCTTGGCTACGAAGAGATGCTGCTGATCCTTTGCCTACATCGCCATAACCCGCTACTACTGCACATTTTCCAGCGATCATAACATCAGTGGCACGTTTTATTCCATCTACAAGGCTCTCTCGACAGCCATATAAATTATCAAATTTTGATTTAGTTACTGAGTCATTTACATTAAATGCTGGGACCTTTAATGAACCTGCTTTCTCCATTTCATACAAACGGTGAACTCCAGTTGTTGTTTCCTCGGATAAGCCCCTAATCTCGTCTAAAAGATGGGGTGTCTTTTCATGCATTACCAATGTCAAATCACCACCATCGTCAAGAATCATATTTGGTTTCCAGCCATCTGGACCTTCAATCGTTTGCTCTATACACCACCAGAATTCTTCATCAGTCTCGCCTTTCCATGCAAATGTTGGAATTCCGGCCTCAGCCATAGCAGCAGCAGCATGATCTTGAGTTGAAAATATGTTGCATGAAGACCATCTTAAACTGGCGCCAAGTTCAATAAGTGTTTCCATCAGAACAGCAGTTTGGATAGTCATGTGCAGACATCCAACTATTCTTGCTCCTTTAAGTGGGAACTTACCCTTGTATTCTTCACGTAGTGCCATCAAACCGGGCATTTCTGTTTCAGCTATAACAATTTCTTTTCGGCCCCAATCCGCTAACGTAATATCTGCTACTTTGTAATCAGGCATCTTTTAACTCCATATATTCACTCACTAATCAACTTTTCAATCTGGCTGTGGTAACAGTACCATCAAAATTATTCAAGACATTATCAATCGACCTTGCTTTTTTAAGCAATTATTTGCTTTATTCTTCGTCAAACCTGTTATTAATTAAAATCTTTATTGCTTCGAATGATTCTTGCTCATCCTCTCCCGTAACCTCAAATATAACTTTATCGCCGAATCCAGCAGCAAGCATCATCAAACCTAAAATTGAGTTGCCGGTTACTTTTTGACCGCTCTTAGAAACGGTAACGCGTGATTTATATTTCTTAACGACATCTACGAGTTTAGATGCTGCTCGGGCATGAAGGCCACGTTGATTAATAATTTCTAGTTCTTTTTTTATTGTCATATCCCACTCTTTAATCTTTTTTTATTAATTTAGAGACAACGTTTATGTATTTCCGCCCAGCCTCTTGAGATTTTTCTACACAGTCCTCAAAAACACATTCTTTTCGGCAACTCGCAAATTTTATTAACATTGGCAAATTAACTCCGGAAATTATCTCAATTTTATTCGAGTCAAGAACAGACATTGCAAGATTACTCGGAGTTCCGCCAAACATATCAGTCAAAATAATTACGCCCGAATTGGTATAGACTCTAGAAACAGCTGTGATAATATCTTGTCGCCTAATTTCCATATCATCGTTTGGTCCAATGCATACGCTGGCAATACCAGCCTGAGGACCAACCACGTGTTCCAAGGCCTTTATTAATTCAATTGCAAGATAACCATGCGTTACTAAAACAAGACCAATCATTATTGCGACCGCCTTTGATTTATGTCTCTATGGTTTAATTGAGCTTGTATACCAAGTGTATTAAACCACTTTATAAATTCCTCTGCTACAAATACTGATCGATGGCGTCCTCCAGTACAGCCAAAAGCGATAGTTAGATAGCTCTTTCCTTCGGCTTCGTATAAGGGCATTAAGGGTTTTATGGTTTTGGTTAAATTATCAAAAAAAATATTAAAAGCAGGATCTTTGTATATAAAAGCCCCAACTTCTTCATCAAGACCCGTCATCTCGCGTAAATTCTCGATATAATGGGGGTTTTTTAGAAAACGTACGTCAAGTATTAAGTCGGCATTGCGTGGCAACCCTTTTCGGTAAGAGAAGGACTCAATGAGAACAGTTAGAGTTTGTTCTGGATTGTCAATAAACTCTGCCTTTAGTCGGGATTTTAGTTCGCCTAAAGACATTTCAGATGTGTTAACCACTAAATTTGCTTTTGAACGGAGTGGCATCACTAAAGATCTCTCTTTGAGAATGCCGTCTGTAATTGGTCGATCAATTGCCATTGGGTGGCGTCGTCGTGTTTCCTCATATCGCCGGTATAAAGTAGCGTCATCACAATCAATGAAAATAATCTTTGCGTTTTTCTTGCTTTTTGAAAAAATGGAATCAAACTGTTGAAAAAAATTATCTATACTGAACCCACGCGTGCGAATATCGATGCCAATTGCAATCGGTTGTTCAAATATTTTGACGTCAGAACTATTTAGATTATTTGTAAAAATTAGCTTTAAAAACTGTAATGGAATATTGTCAATGGCTTCAAAGTTTAGATCCTCAAGTGCTTTTAAAGCAGAAGATTTTCCTGCCCCGGACATGCCTGTCACAATTACAACTTCTGGATACTTAGTGTATGAATTTTTATTGCTCATTCAATTAATCTAATCTTATTTCTTTGGACGTCGAGCGCAATTTTTATTTTTGCCGTTGCAGAAATAGCAAAGGAATATAAATTTAAGGATGGAATGGAAAAATCTTCTATAAACTCTTGATTATTAATTGGGAATGGTTCTAACACATTATACGGTTGGAGTTTTACGACTAGCTCTAAAGGAATATTTTGAACATGATCAACTTTTACTATTCCTATTCCAGGCAATTGCATCAAACCATTTAGGCCCTCAGGTGAAGATAGAAATAATTTTTTTGCTTTTCTTTTTATTATTACCTGATCGTCGGAAATTAATTTTCCACCAGATTCGATCAAGCGCAGTGCGAGATCTGTTTTTCCACTGCCAGATGGACCTTTAATTAAAATACCATCTCCATTCAGACTAATAGCCGATGAGTGCATCATAAACACAGAATTCTATCCAATCTTTTCAGGTATTAGTATAATAAAACATGCACCAGTTGGCTCTTCAAATGAATTTTTAACGTTTTCTGCCTTGATACTACCGCCATGAACTTTTATGATTTGTTTAGAGATGCTTAAACCAAGCCCAGAATGTGTTCCAAATTTTTCATCCTTGGGGCGTTCTTGATAAAACCTTTTAAATATAACCTGTTCCATACCCTCAGATAAACCAGGGCCTTCATCTGTAATAGAGATGTTTATTTTTCCGTCGATGGACGTTACTTTTATGGTGATCAAAGAATTATTTGGACTGAAACTTACAGCGTTATCTAAGATGTTACGAAACACCTGCATCAAACGGTCTCTAATCCCATTGATGCAATAGTATTGACTCTTCTCTATGAGTAGGCTCATTTTAATATTTTTTTTTGCTAAAACCACTTTGTAGATATCATTGAGCTTATCTAATAATTCAATAATATTTACCTTCTCCATTTTTTCTCGCGATAATTCAGCATCTAATCGAGAAGCATCAGAAATATCTGTTATCAAACGATCTATTCTGGATATATCGTCCAATATGATTTTCATTAGTTTATTTTGATCAGAAGTATTGTTAATCTTAGGAAGAGTTTCAACAGCACTCTTTATGGACGCAAGGGGGTTTTTAATTTCATGGGCAACATCTGCCGCAAAACTCTCAATTACTTCAATTCTCTGCCATAGAGCATTGGTCATATCTCTCAAAGTTACCCCAAGTTCGCCAATTTCATCGTTACGGGAAAGAATATCAGGAATAGAATAATATCGGACAATATCGTTTCGTATATCTTTTGCGACCATCGCAAGCCTTCGTATTGGTCGAGCTATGGTTCCTGCTAAATAAACCGATAACAAAACAGTGACTAACAGAACTACTCCAAAAATTTTTAAGATCTCGAGCCTCACTTGGAAAATAGAATCATCTATTTGGCGAGAGGTTTTGGTTAAAATTAACGCTCCAAGTACTTGTTTGTATCTTTGAATAGGTACTGCAACCGATAGAACCAAACCATTATTTTCAGTTGAAAAAGCTTTTGTTGATTGATAGTCGCCTTCAAGCGCAGCATTTGCAATGCTTCTTAAAGTCACAGGCTTATAAGTTTTATCCAAAAGAAGCCATTCTAGTGAGTTTTTTAATGTTTGAGTAATTGTGTTGTTTAGTTTGTATATTAAGTTTGGGGGTGGAAGATCTTGAATATGCACTAATCCTCTCATAACAGCTAAATCCTGGCTTGTAATTAATAACTTTCTGTTTGGAAGAACTATATGAACAACGGTATTCGTTGTTTTAGACATTCGTCTTATAATCGGGCGAACCAGATCGGGTGATAAAGTCTGAACTTCATTAATACTATTGTTGGTCGTTTCGCCAAGAGCGGCCGCAAATAACTCTGCCTGAATATGTAAGGCTTCGGTCTCGCTGGCAATTAGGCTTTCTCGATATTGCCCCACATAAAGTAAACCTATTACCAGCATGACCAGAGCGAGTATATTAATCGCTAATATACGACGCGTTATAGGCGAAATTTTAGAAATGTACCGAGGGTGAAAATTTTTTAACTTTAATGCTCTTGGTTTGAGATGTTTTAAGAATATTACCAAACTGACTCTTTCTTAGTTTTCTGATAAAGTGGTTTGTTCCGACTTATAACGATAACCAAGTCCATATAGTGTCTCAATCTCGTTAAAATTATTATCAAGTTGTTTAAATTTTTTACGTAGTCGTTTGACGTGACTATCAATTGTTCTATCGTCAACAAAAATATTTTCACCGTAAGCGGCATCAATCAATTGATCTCGTGTTTTAACTATGCCCGGTCGCATTGATAGGGCTCTCACTAACAAAAACTCAGTTACAGTTAAATTTAGAGGTAATTTTTTCCAGAAGCACTGATGACGCTCCGGATCTAATATTAAATCACCTCGTTTAATTTTTTCTTCTTTTATATTTTGAATGATATTTAAATCCAACTCGCGCCTTCGAAGAAGTGCCCGTATCCGCTCTAACAATAGATACTGTGAAAATGGTTTTTTTACATAGTCATCCGCTCCCATCTTCAGACCTAAGGCTTCATCAAATTCATCATCTTTAGATGTTAAAAAAATTATTGGTATTGAGCTTTTTGAGCGCAACTTATGTAATAATTCTAAACCATCCATTCGAGGCATTTTTATATCTAATATTGCAAGATCAGGGGGTCTCTGCCTAATTCCTTGAAGGGCTTCCAGTCCATCGTTATACGTGTCAACAAAATAACCCTCTGATTCTAAGGCAATAGAAACGGAAGTTAAGATATTTCGGTCATCATCTACCAAAGCGATTGAATGCTGCAAAAATAAAACCCATTAACTAAGATTATAATATTCCACAGATACTTTAGTATTATTTTTGATGAAAATAAATTAAAAATATGTTCGACTAGCGATGGTTATTAAATTAGTAAAATACAAGTTCAATGTTATAAAGTTTAGAGGTGAAAATGGCTTTCAAAAAAGATATTAGAACTTATTCTGACGACATATTATCTAGATTTTTAATACGTACCTCAAGGAAAGCATTTTTAAGTACTCTAACAAAATCAAAAGGACAGAAGGATGCAGATTGGCCATCAATTTCATTAGTCACGACTGTTGCAGCATGGGATAGTTCTCCTGTTATGTTGCTCTCAGATATTTCCAATCATACTCAGAATATTCATGGTAATCCTCGTTGCGCGCTTATGTTTGACGGAACTGCCGGCTATTCTAATCCTCAAGAAGGTCCTCGCATAAGCGTTGTGGGTAGAATAAAGAAAACGACTGATCAAAGATTACATAAACGATATCTAAAATATAATTGGTCGGCAGCTCGATATTCTTCATTTGGAGACTTTAATTTTTATAAAATGGAGATCGATCGAATACATTTGGTGGGTGGTTTTGCGCGATCGGTTTGGCTGCCAAAGGATAAAATTATTCTAAAAAAACAAGATTGGATGGATATTGCAGAGGCAGAAAGGGATATTCTGGCTCATATGAATGATGATCACAAAGAAACGCTTAAATTATATGGCAATAAGTTATTGGGAAAGAATGGTCTTAATTGGTTCTTAGTCGGGATTGATCCTGAGGGACTTGATCTAAGGTGTGGAAGCGGAATTCATCGGGTAAATTTTGATGAAATTAACGACACTGTAAAAATGTATAAAAATACATTAGTTGCATTGTCTAAATTAGTGCGAAAATATTAAAAAGTGTTTTTAAAAAAACTTAAGGTACTCGATAGTACACAATAAAAATAAATTTTACCTAATAACAAGCACGAAAGATTAAATTTTTAAAAAAGAAAGTTTGATACAACCCAAAAATAGGTTTAGCTTTTACCAATTAGATTATATTTAAATTTTGATGTAAAAGTAATTTTAGAAAATTGCCATGGTACATGGTAGTCAAAGAGGGGGGCTTAATATTGTCAATAGAGGAGCGAATCGAAGTTACTGCGCCATATGATGGGACAGTTGTTGGACAAGTGAAAGTTTCGAGTGCTGAAGATGTGGAAACTGCTCTTTCCCGTGCCCACGCGCTATTCAGAGATCGCGATGCTTGGCTTCCTTTATATAAACGTTTGGATATACTGCGCCGTGCCGCAGAAATCATTAAAGAAAGAAGAGAAGATTTAGCGCTTCAATCTGCAAGGGAAGGTGGAAAACCTCTCGCTGACTCATTGGCTGAATTAGATAGGGCAGCAGACGGAGTTGAAAATTGCGTAGAAGTGATGAAAGCCGAGGGCGGTCAAGTAATTCCCATGGGTTTAAATGCCCCTTCATTGGGGAAAGTTGCGTTTACACAGCGTGAACCTATTGGAGTTGTAGTAGCGGTTAGCGCCTTTAATCACCCTTTCAATTTAATTGTTCATCAAGTTACGCCAGCTGTTGCAACGGGTTGTCCAGTAATTGTTAAACCCGCAGATATTACCCCAATGAGTTGTCTAGCATTTGTTGATATTCTGCATGAAGCTGGGTTGCCAGCTGAGTGGTGTCAGGTTGTTTTGCCGACTGACCTAAATATTGCTTCGAGTTTAGTTGCTGATCCACGTAATGCATTCTTTAGTTTTATTGGTAGTGCCAAAGTTGGTTGGATGTTGCGTTCAAAGCTCGCTCCAGGTACCCGCTGTGCTCTTGAACATGGGGGAGCAGCTCCAGTAATTTTTGCTGAGGATGCGGATATTGACACTGCTGTCCCTAAATTAGCAAAAGGTGGCTTTTATCATGCCGGGCAGGTTTGTGTTTCTGTTCAAAGGATTTTTGCTCACGAGAGTGTGGCAAAAGAATTAGCGGAGGCTATTGGTGCCGCTGGCAATGATATGACCGTTGGGGACCCGACTAAGATGGAAACAGAGGTTGGTCCTCTAATTCGATCTGCAGAAATTGATCGCGTGCATGACTGGGTATCTAAAGCGATTGATAAAGGGGCTGAGTTAATAAGTGGTGGTGAAAAATTACTGGGATCGTGTTATAAGCCGACGGTTCTGTATAATCCGCCAGTTGATTCTGAAGTCTCAACACAAGAAATATTTGGTCCAGTAATTTGTGTATATTCATATTCAGATATGGGCGAGGCAATTTCTCGTGCCAATAGTTTAGATGTGGCATTTCAGGCAGCTGTGTTCACCAAAGACATAGATACTGCGATGAGAGCATATAAAGGATTGGACGGTACGGCCGTTATGGTGAATGATCATACGGCCTTTAGGGTTGATTGGATGCCATTCGCTGGAGCTCGCCATTCTGGGCACGGTGTTGGAGGCATTCCCTATACCATTCACGAGATGCAAATTGAAAAAATGATGGTTATAAGTTCGGGTGAACTTTAATAACCAAATTATTAAATTAGGAAAGGGTTATTATGAAAGCTTCAGATTTATTTATTAAATGCCTAGAAACTGAGGGTGTGGAGAGAATATTTGGTGTACCTGGTGAGGAAAATGCGGATTTCATGATATCATTGATTGATAGTCCGATAGAATTCGTATTATGTCGGCACGAGCAAGCGGCAGCTTTTATGGCTGATACTTACGGTCGATTAACAGGTAAAGCGGGTGTCTGTTTGGGTACTTTGGGTCCAGGCGTAACTAACCTACTTACCGGATTGGCTGATGCGAATATGGATCGCGCCCCCGTCGTTGCAATTATTGGGCAAGGCTCAACAAAGCGTCTCCATAAAGAGAGCCATCAAATTATGGACTCAATTTCAATGGTTCGTCCGATAAGTAAATGGGCACAATCAATTTATGCGGCTGAAAATATAACGGAAGTTGTTCGCAAGGCATTCAAAATAGCTGAAATGGAGAAACCGGGAGTTACCGTTATAGAGTTGCCAGAGGATATTGCTAAGCATGAAATTGATGATGTTCCAATTGCACCTGTTACTGTGCGTAGACCAGCGGCAGATCACAAAGCAATTGTTGCAGCTGTCGAGACAATTATGGGAGCTAAAAATCCAATAATTCTTGCTGGTAATGGAGCAATTCGAAAGAGAGCAGCGACACAGCTTAAACGTCTAGCTCACAATACAGGAATTGGTGTGGTTAATACCTTTATGGGTAAAGGTGCTTTACCAATGACAGATGATCATTGTCTATATACTATGGGATTAGGTAGCGGAGACTATAATAATCTGGCGTTTGATGATGCAGATGTGGTTATTACTGTTGGGTATGATTTGGTTGAATATTCGCCTGAGGCTTGGAATCGTAAGCCTGGAAAAAAAATTGTTCATATAGATTTCCTAGCCGCTGAAGTTGATAAAGATTTTCAAGTGACTGTGGATATTGAATCAGATTTAGCTGATGCATTGTGGCAGATTAATGAAGAAATTGAGAAGCGAGCTGCAGATAAGATGCCTATTTTTGACATATCAAGCCGAGTAAAACTTAGAAATATCATGACTGAAGACTTCGAAGCAGAGAAGGATGATACTGGTTTTCCTGTAAAACCCCAAAAAATACTGTGGGATGTTCGTCAATTTATGGGGCCAAAAGATATTGTTTTATCGGACGTTGGTGCTCATAAAATGTGGATATCCCGTTATTACCAATGTATCGAACCAAACACATGCCTTATTTCTAATGGTTTTTGTACAATGGGCTTTGCTATGCCTGGTTCTATTGGCGCAAAATATGCTTGTCCAGACTCAAAGGTATTATCGATAAGTGGTGATGCCGGATTTATGATGAATGTTCAAGAATTAGAAGTTGCTGTTCGAAAAAACTTAAATGTTGTTGCAATGGTATGGGTCGATGGAGAGTATGGTCTTATCAAGTGGAAACAACAAAATGGTTTTGATGGCAAACACTCAGATTTAGCTTTTACTAATCCAGATTTTGCTATGTTGGCAAAGTCTTTTGGTATGTGGGGAAAAAATGTTGAGAGTGCTGATGGGGTTATGCCAGCGCTAGAAGAAGCTTTTGCTCAGGATGGACCTTCACTGATTGCAGTTCCAGTAGATTATGCTGAAAACATGAAACTTACGGACCGTCTTGGTAATGTATCCGTTCCAATTTAAGCGTATTATAAAAAAAACATTTAGTGGCAATATTTAACCAAGGAAAGGAAATTAAAAGTGTCAAAAATTGCATCGTCAGAAAAGGTAAACGAATACCTTGAGCGCTACATGGAGGGTGTTAACAAACGTAACCCCGGTCAGCCAGAGTTCACACAAGCGGTATTTGAGGTTGCTTCAACTATTTTCCCCTATATCGCTGATAAGCCTAAGTATCACGAAAATCAGATATTAGAAAGAATGGCCGAACCTGAACGTGCAATTTCCTTTCGTGTGCCATGGACAGACGATAAAGGTAATGTAAGAACAAATCGAGGTTATCGTATCCAATTTAACTCAGCGATAGGACCGTATAAGGGCGGAATTAGATTTCATCCATCGGTCAACGAATCGATTTTGAAATTTTTAGGTTATGAACAGACCTTTAAGAATAGTCTTACAGGACTTCCCATGGGAGGTGGTAAAGGTGGTGCTAACTTTAATCCAAAGGGTAAGTCAGATAATGAGGTCATGCGTTTTTGCCAGTCCTTTATAACTGAATTATACAGACACATTGGCGAAGATACAGATGTCCCAGCGGGGGATATTGGTGTTGGAGGACGTGAGATTGGTTATATGTTTGGTCAGTATAAGCGTATCACAAATCGCTTTGTAGGAGTTTTGACAGGAAAAGGACTTGAATTTGGTGGATCAAAAATGCGTACTGAGGCTACCGGTTACGGCGCAATTTTCTTTTTAAGGAATATGTTAGACCAACATAAAAATACAATTGAGGGAAAGCGTGTTTTGGTTTCGGGTTCAGGAAATGTAGCTACTCACGCATGTGAGAAGGTTCTTCAATTAGGTGGATCACCGCTTACTATGTCTGACTCAGGTGGTTTTGTGCATTGTGCTGATGGTTTTAGTCAAGAACAAATTGATTGGGTTAAAGAATTAAAAAATATTAGACGGGGACGTATTTCCGAGGCTGCTGATGAGTTTAATAATATTACCTTTCACGAGGGGAGACCTTGGGGCGTTGAGGCAGACTGTGCAGTTCCATCAGCCACACAAAATGAAATAAATGGTGATGAAGCAGCAACTATGATTAATAATGGTATTAAAGCGGTTGCTGAAGCAGCTAATATGCCGTGCGAGCAAGCAGCAGTTGACTCATTTGTTGATGCTGGAGTTATGTTTGGTCCAGCAAAAGCTGTTAATGCTGGTGGGGTCGGTGTGTCGGGCCTTGAAATGAGCCAAAACAGTGCTCGAATTGCTTGGAGTGAAGATGAATTACGCAAACTTTTAGAGGGTATGATGAGCGATATTCACAATTCATGTGTTGAGTTTGGCGAAACAAGTGATGGACCTGTGAACTATTTGGCTGGGGCAAATATTGCTGGCTTTGTAAAAGTTGCTGATGCAATGCTCAGTTATGGCCATGTCTAATTTTTAATATTTTATATGGCCCGCTCTAGTAATAATTTCTTGAGCGGGCCATTCTTTGGGTTACAGCTGATTGAATAGTTGTCCAATATTTATAACTACGTTTGGAAAAGTGGAGCCTATCCAAATACCAAAAATAATACCAATCATAAATTTAATCACAAGCTTTCAATTCCCAGGGTAATTAAAGAGAAACTAATTATCTATCAACCAAAACAAACTTCAAACAAAAACAAGTAATGTTATTAAAGTTATATCTTGGATAATTGAACCTCTATTGCTTTTATAATTTTTTCTGACGACGGGCTAGTAGTTGATGAAAACCAATCTGCAATACGTCCTTTTGAATCAATTAAGAATTTATGAAAATTCCAACGCGGCGTGCCAATCACTCCAACATTATCGGTTGCCCACTGAAAGAAGGGGTGGGCGTTATCCCCAACGACTTTTGATATATGGGTCATTGGAAAATTGATATTAAAATTTACCGAACAAAACTCCTTAACTTTCTTGTTTGAATTAAATTCCTGATTACCAAAATCTGCTGAGGGTACGCCTATAACAACTAAACCCCGATTTTTATACTTATTCCATAAAGCTTGGAGCTCTGAGTATTGTCCAGTAAAGCCACACTGCGATGCAGTATTGACGACTAATAAAACCTTATTTTTGTATTTAGCCAGTTCCATTGGCACACCATCGATCGAGACAAACCCAAAATCATATGCATTTTTTTCAGTAACTTTTGCCTCAGAACCTAATGGAACAAGGGTTAAAAGCAAAGACAGGCTAGTGACAAATATATTTAAGGCATATGAGAATATTTTTTTTTTATATAGCACTAAATTACCTCTCACACATCTGGCGACATACGATTTCTAGCTTCATCGGCTTGGAAATCAAGTTCAATCTTAACACCATTTGGATCAAAGAAAAAAACTTGGTAGCGACTATGGGTATCAACTCTTCGTTCAGTATATTCAATATCTAAGGTATTGAGTTTAGTCAGCATTTTTTCTAAACCAGTACAATTGAAAGCTATGTGATCAATACGGCCGCTTCCCAAGTCATTTTGGTAATCGACTTTGCCAATATAGGATTCAATTTGGTTTTCTTTTTTACGTTCCGTAACGTGCATTATTGGCTTGTCATCTAAGTATAACCAATATACGGGAACGTCAAAGTCTGGAAGAGGTCCGGGTCTCATGTTAAGGACATCTCCGTACCATTTTACCGTTTCATCCAAATTCTTTGCGAACAATAAATAATGATCAAATGAAATTTTTATTTCGTTTTCAGACATTTTCATAACTCACGTTTATTAAATCAGTGATGTCATCCCAGAACTCTATTCTCGCATTAATTGCCTCAATTGCAACGTTTTTTGCTTCCGATATCCAAAGTGGATCATTTTCACATAAATCTTCGACTAAAGCCAAGCTTGCGGGCCCATGTTCTTCAGCATCTACTTCAATATGTCTCTCTAAGTAATAAAATAACCGGGGACAACTAACTTTACTAATATTCAATTCTGATTGTAATTTTAAAAACATATCTGGAATAATTTTTTCTCTACCAAAAGCAAAGGCTGCTGCTAAGATATGAGGTTTATTTGTCGAAATAAATTCAAAAGTTTTTTTAACAAATTTTTGTGACGCTTTTGGCACTAAACTATTATCAAGCTGAGTACTTATTGGTTTATCTTGCAACTTACTTATCCAAGTTCTTATTGGTTGAACGTCCGCACCTATTTCTCCCATGGCTAAACAGTATAAATCAAAATGACTAACGACATTTATCTTATCCATATCAATATCTGTTTCTTCGCTTAAAATAATTTCATTGATCAAGCGGGCACTTTTGGATCTTTGGCTATTATAGTCTTGAGGTAGCCAACAATTACTGGTTCTACATAAAAAATGCTGGAGGCTTTTTACAAGACTCATAAAGTCCCAAACAGCAAAAACATGGTTTTCCATTAATATTTTTAAATCATTAATATTCTTAATAACCCGACCATTCAGCAAATCATTGTTGTTAAGTCGAACGGTGTGCCTTCTAATTTCTTTGATCGGAAAATTCATTTTATTTTACCTGCTTTAAAAATTATTTTGAGAAATGAGCCCAAATTCTTTTAAAGATCCTATAGTTTGTTACGATTATTTTTTAAAAACGATCAATAAAAATTAGTAAATACCAATGTTTATTTAAGGAATAAAATTTATCTTTAGACTAAATAATTAACTATTTATTGAGTTATGGACTTTCGAAATTAGTAAAAAATTCCAACAAAAGCTTGCATTTTCCGCGGAAATAAAGTCAAACGCTAATCGGAAATAAAAAATTAGGTGATTATAATGATTATGCGTTCGGTCATGGCTGTCAAGTTGCACGGACTGTGCGTGACTAGGTGTGAATTGTTATATTCGGGCTCAATTACTCTTCCTCCCCCAATTATGGAATCAGCTCAATTATCATATGGAGATATGGTATCCATCTATAATTTTAATAATGGTGCTCGTTATGATACATACGTGATAGAGGGGTCTGATGATAAGACTATTGGCATTAATGGGCCGAGTGCGAGATTGTGTTATAAAGGTGACCGGATTGTGGTGGCGCAATATGTTGTTACTGACGAGAAGATTAATCCTAGGGTATTGTTTTTTGACGATCAAAATCGCGAGGTTGAATTTGAATCAGTATTTTAGATAGTTTTAGTTTAATTATCATTTTAAAATCAGTTATATCGCTTCCTGAGAGAGTTTTAGAAAGAACTTTGAAAATATTTGTGCATATTTTAAAATATGACATTATGGTCAATAGCAAATTCCCGTAATTTTTCCCGAACATTGTGAGAGGGATGGTCCTGCAGGCTCATTAAATATTGTTCTAATTTGTTGACAGAGAGGCTTCTTGTCATAGCTTTGACTGGACCTATAGATGAAGCTTGCATAGAAAGATTTCTAAAGCCGATTCCAATCAAGGCCATAGCATCTAAAGGACGACCAGCTATTTCTCCACAAATGCTTAGAGGGGTATCTGAGAGTTTGCATTGTTTGACTATATGAGTAAGAAAATTAATTCCGGTCATTGATAGTGGGCCATAACGGTCTGCAATTCGTGGGTTGCTTCTGTCACTTGCAAATAAGAATTGGAAAAGGTCATTGCTTCCAACAGAAATGAAGTCTGAGTGTTCTAGTAAAGCTGTCATTTGATAGGCAAGTGCTGGTACTTCAAGCATAACCCCTACTTTAAGGTTTTTTAATGGTTTTCGGCCTTTAGCTTCTGCACGGTCTATTTCCAACTGTAAGATATTTTTGGCAGCATAAAACTCAGTTATTTCTGTTATCATCGGAAACATTACATTTAGATTCTGACCCTCAGTAGCCCTTACAAGAGCACGTAATTGGTGGCGTAATATTACAGGCTTATCAAGAGAAATACGGATAGCTCGCCACCCCATTGAGGGGTTTTCTTCTTTGTATGTATTCCAATATGGGAGGTTCTTGTCGCCACCTATATCTAAAGTCCTAAAAATAATCTCTTTGCCTTCTGAATGCTGGATTATTTGGCGATATAAATCTGTTTGCCGGTCCACGTTGGGAAATTGATTATTATCCATAAACGGAATTTCTGTGCGAAATAGACCTATCCCATCAGCACCGGTTTCTAATAAATTATCAATATCTGTTAATAAACCGGCATTTATATTTAACGATATCATAATGTTATCTTCAGTGATCGCGGGAATGTCCCGTAAAGATGCGAATATCGCTAATTGTTCATTTTTGGATTTTAATGCGTTAGTAAACGATTGGAGGGTAATCTGACTCGGCCGTATATGAATTTGTCCATTATCGCCATCAATGATTATGGTTTCAAGTGGTTCAATTTTATCCAATGCATCTTCTAATTTTCCAACTACTGGAATATCCAAAGCGCGAGCAACTATCGCTAAATGAGTTGTTGATGAACCACCTTCTAATACGAGCCCTTTAATATACTTTCTATCATAGTCGAGTAATTCTGCGGGTCCCATATTTCTGGCTAAAAGAATGGTATCGTTATTAAGGTTATTATGTATATTATTATCAATTTTTCCCACCAAGTGTTGCAGTAAGCGATGAGCTAAATCATCAAAATCATGCATTCTCTCTCTCAAATACCTATTTGTTTGCTTTCTAAATCGAGCTCGAGTGTCATTTCTAACTTTCTCAACCGCGGCTTCTGCTGTAAGGCCATTATCAATGGCTTCGGTAATTCGAGATAGCCACCCGACATCCTCAGCGAACATTCTATAGGCCTTTAAAATATCTTTGTGGTCTCCACCATCAGATATCTCGGAATCATCTATCATTTGGTCTATGGCACCATGCATTTCAATTACCGCTTTATCTAATCGCTGTTGTTCTTTTGCCGGATCATCAGATACTAATTTAATCATGGGTATTGCCCGTTCATGAAAAATCGCTTTGCCAATAGCTAGGCCGCCATTTAACCTAATTCCATCAAGGGTAATAGGCATTAAAGTGCTTCCATCGGTAGCCCGTAATTCATCTTTGCCGAGTAATTCATCACTGGCAATTAGCTCAGCGATGACCATTGCTGTAGTTTCTAGAATTTCAATTTCTTCCTCGGTATATGACCGACTAGTCTGATTTTGGACTGCTAATACACCGGTTACTCTCCCACCTCTTAAAATAGGTACGCCGACAAGCGATTGGAAAATTTCTTCGCCAGTTTCAGGTCGATAGGAGAAATATGGGTGACCTTGAGCATCTGATAAAGCTAAAGGTCTTGACTTTGAGGCTATTCGGCCAATTAATCCTTCCCCTATGGCGAGTCTCGTTGAATGAATCGCCTCTGGTGCTAGCCCCGTTGCAGCAAAGAGTTCTAAAACTTCACCCGCTCTTAACACATAAATCGAACAAACTTCTGCAACAAAATCGTTAGCAATTATGGACACTATTTTATCTAAACGAGCTTGTTGCGTGACGTCGTTACTCGCCATTATATCGCGAAGACGGGCCAGGAGCAGCCTTGATCCAGTTAAAGGTTTAATACGGGGCATATATCAAACCTCAATTTTAGTTAGAGTCTAGTCCGTATGCTGAATGCAAAGCCCGAACGGCGAGCTCTCCATATTCTTCTGCTACTAGCACACTTACTTTAATTTCAGATGTTGATATAACCTTTATGTTAATTCCCTTATCTGCCAATGTAACAAACATCTTTTGTGCGATCCCAGCATGAGATTTCATTCCTACTCCAACTACCGAGATTTTTGCAACATTTGAGTCTGCAATAATTTGTCCAACCCCAATATTTTTCGCGCTGGTTTCCAACACTTCGAGTGCATTTTTTAGATCAGTTGTGCTTACAGTAAATGTTAAATCCGTTGTATTTCCATTCTCCGATACATTTTGAACAATCATATCTACATTTATAGAGGCATCTGCCAAAGGTCCAAAAATAGCTGCTGCTATTCCTGGTTTGTCGGCGACCTTAAGTAAAGTAATTTTTGATTCCTCTTTACTCTGGGATATTCCACTTACTACTTGCTGTTCCACAATTTCTTCCTCACTAACTACTATTGTTCCTGGTTTATCATCAAAACTTGAGCGTACTTGCAAATTAACTCCATGATTCATGGCTAATTCAACAGATCTAGTTTGAAGAACTTTTGAACCAAGGGATGCCATTTCAAGCATCTCTTCATATGTTACTTTACTTAATTTTTGCGCCTTGCTAACAACCCTTGGATCAGCTGTATAAATTCCATCAACGTCGGTAAAAATATCACAACGATCTGCATTTAAAGCTCCGGCTAGCGCAACAGCAGATAGGTCAGAGCCCCCGCGTCCGAGTGTCGTGATTCTATTATTTGCAACCCCCTGAAACCCTGGCACAACAACAATCTCATTGTTAAAGAGAGCAGTCTCGATGGCATCTGTTTCTACCCCTAAAATACGAGCTTTTGTATGAACTTGATCAGTTTGGATTGCTATCTGCCATCCTAACCAAGACCGGGCATTTAAATTTAAATTTTGTAACGCTAAAGCCATTAATCCGGCGTTCCATTGTTCTCCAGCAGATAAAACTACATCATATTCTTTTGGGTCATATAGGTCTGTAATTTGCTCAATATAGTCAATGAGCTGATTTGTTATGCCAGCCATTGCAGATACAACCACAATAACTTGGTTTCCCCTATCATGTTCTATTAAAACCTTATTGGCAGCATTTTTAATACACTCAATATCTGCTACTGAAGTTCCCCCAAATTTTTGAACAATTCGTTCCATATTCAACTCTTCTTTAAAATGAATAATCTCTAAAGCGCTAAAATTTGTTATTAATAAAATAAAACTAGTTTACTTACTGGTTGTTATTGTTTACGCGATAAATATTGCCGTATATACTCTTTATCACACTGGTTTAGCAAGTGATCTCATAATCTAAGTTAATCTAGGTAAAATAAATGTCATCAATTGTTCAAAATAAACGATACAAAAAAAATAAAAAAAGTACGGCATCAGAGAAAGAAATGCGTCATTTTGCTAGCCTGTCCTCTGATTGGTGGAATGAAGATGGAAGTTTTTCATCACTACATAACATCAATCCAATTCGTTTGAAATATTTAAAAAATCAGATATGTGATTATTTTCGATTAGATGTGACTAGTATGCGCCCCTTTAAAGGAGTATCCATACTTGATGTTGGCTGCGGGGGGGGGTTGATTTGCGAACCCTTAGCACGGCTCGGCGCTACTATCACAGGAATTGATGCAACTTATGAGAATATAATTGTAGCTAAAAAACATTCAGCTCAAATGGAACTTGATATAGAATATTATAATACTGTACCCGAAGACTTTGATCAGGGATTTAAAAGTTTTGATGTATTGATAAATTTTGAAGTAATCGAACATGTTCAAGACGTCAGTGCTTTTATGTTCGCCTGCAATAAGATGCTTAAGTCAAATGGATTAATGGTTAGCTCAACTTTAAATCGAACCATAAAATCTTTTGTACAGGCTAAGCTAATGGCTGAAGTTATTTTGTCTTGGATACCATTTGGAACACACCAATGGGAAAAATTTCTGAAGCCATCCGAATTTGGACAATATATTCGAGCATGTGGCATGATACCAATTGATGTCACTGGGCTAAGTTACAAACCAGCGAGAAATAATTGGACGTTATCTAAAAAACTTGATGTTAATTATTTTATAACCTCAGCAAAAAATACAACATCATAACAACTATTATGACAGTTTATTTTTTTTCCAAGGAATACTGCTGATGGGAATGTCTTCCTCAATTAAATCTGAAACTTCAGACTGTGTTGCCTCACCATAAATACTTCGTTTCTCAGATTCTCCATAATGAATTGCTCTTGCTTCTTCAGCAAAATTCAGGCCCACATTTTCGCAATTTTCTTCGATATATTTTTGAATCTTCTCGTTTGACTTTCTAATTCTCTCGGCAATTTTTTTATTGCTATCTTTGTTAAAAAGCATATTAGTTTTATTTTCAGACTGCTCATATTCAATACCCTTTTTTCGGGTTGCAGAAGAAATACTAGGTGACATTATAGCTTTTTGAATTGATGTATCAGAACATATTGGACACGAAACATTGCCACATTTAATTTGCTCTTCATAACTTGAACTATCTTTAAACCACGCCTCAAATGTGTGATTTTTAGAACATTTCAATTCATATAAAATCATTTATATATTACTTTCTCTATCCATTTTAACTATGCCACCATTATATTAGTTTAACATGAATGCCAAGTCTGGTATTTATTATTAATTTAAGAATATGTTCTTTTTTAATTATTTATTTTTGGGAGTTTTTAAATTATTAAAAAAATCCTATTACCTCCAGAAGACTGGGTAGTAAAACATTTTAATAAAATAAAGAAGGACGGTATTGTGATGGATATGGCCGCCGGTAATGGCCGCCATACCCAGTTTTTGCTTGATAAAGGTTATAATGTCATTGCGGTAGATCAAAATATTACAAATCTTATTAATCTCGAGGATCATCCTAAACTTACAATTATTAAAGCTAATCTAGAGACTAATTCGTGTGCGCCATTTAATCGGAGAGTGTTTCAGGGTATTGTTGTTGTCAATTATCTCTATCGACCCATTTTCCAGCAGATTATAGATATGCTAGATATTGGTGGAATATTAATTTTTCAAACTTTCATGGTTGGAAATGAATTATATGGAAGACCTAGAAACCCTGATTATTTGCTATTAAAAAATGAATTAAAAAAATTTTTTAGCAAAAAACTTTTTATATTGGATTTTGAACAGGGTTATTCTGATTGTCGATCAAAAGCTGTTACCCAAAAGATTTGTGCAATAAAAAAATAAATTTTTATTGATTTTGTTATACTGTCTCTACATTAAAAATTTTGTCATGCTGCAGTGAAGGAATCTTTGCTCTTACTTCGTTTACTTTGTTCATATCAATTTTTGCACTAATTACTCCGGGGCCTTCACCACCATCTGCTAGGACTCTACCCCAAGGGTCGATAATTAAGGAATGCCCATAGGTTTCTTTGCCTTCAGAGTGGCTTCCGCAAAGCGCGGGAGAAATAATAAAGCTTCCTGTCTCAATTGCTCTAGCTCTTTGCAATATATGCCAATGGGCTTCACCTGTAACTTTTGTAAACGCCGCTGGTGCGCATAGAATATTGGCACCTGCATGCGCTAAATTGCGATATAAGTTTGGGAATCTGATATCATAGCATATTGATAAACCTAATTTCCCCCACGGGATATTTGCTATAACCGCACGATTGCCAGCTTCGTACGTTTCTGACTCATTATAAACTAATCCATTACCTAGATTTACATCGAACATATGTATTTTATCATATTTGGCTGCTATTTTTCCTAAGGGATTAAACAAATATAGGCGATTAAAGATTTTATTATGACCCTGATTATTTTTTAATTTGATAGCAAGTGTTCCGCCCAATAACCAGATTTTAGACTTTTTAGCTTCATTTTCATATAACTCGAGAAATGGATGTTCTCTCTCTTCGGGTGCTTTTTGTATCAGAGAGTCTTGATTAGGCTCCATTAAGCTGACGCACTCTGGTAGAGTGATAAAATCAGCTTTATGGTCAAGTGCTTGGTGTATTAGGTCTTTAACGATCGGTAAATTAGTCTCAATATTTTCTGTGGCATTATGTTGAATGCAAGCTGCTATAAAATTTGTCATGCGATACCTATAAGTTTATTGGTTTCATAATTATTTATTTTTTTAGCAAGTCATTAAGTTTGCCACTATTTTCAAGTGCATATAGCTCGTCGCAACCACCAATATGTGTTTTATCGATGAAGATTTGGGGAACCGAAGTTCTTCCACCCGACCGTTCTAGCATTTTATTAAATTGAACTGGATTGTTAAGAATATCAATCTCATTATACGACTGTTTTTTTTCATTCATTAGTGTTTTGGCTCGATGGCAAAATCCACAATAAGGAGAAGTATAGATGTCAATATCAACCATAATTAATCCTTTATTAACAACCAAATTAGGAACATCGTATCTCTAAATTATAATTTAACTTATCCAACTTCTAGACCAAAACTTTCTATAATGCTACTAAAGACTTCAAAATATTTTTGATATATATAAATTCAAAAGGGTGGATCAACCTTGAAGAAATCTGAAATCGGTGATCAGGTCTTTAATAGAGGAGTTCTTAAGCTTCATAGGGATAGGGCAGCAAAAAAGTTTGAGGAATATGATTTTTTATTTAAAGAAGTTGCTGGCAGATTAATTGATAACCTAAATGATGTAAGAGGCAATTTTAAAGTTGGTTTGGATATTGGATGCCACACTGGGCAGATATTATCTTGTTTACAAGGTACTGACAAAATTGAGACCTTGTTTCAATTTGATTTATCAGAAAAATTTATAGCATTTTCAAAAAAAAATGCCTTTATTGGAGATGAAGAATTTTTACCGATTAAAAATAATTCCATAGATGTAGTCCTTTCCAACCTGTCGCTTCATTGGGTAAATGATTTGCCTGGAACACTAATTCAAATAAAAAGAGTACTAAAAAAAGATCAATTGTTTTTAGCGAGTCTTTTTGGAGGCAACACTTTATTTGAACTAAGAGATGCGCTGATTACCGCTGAAATTGATATTCTTGGTGGCGCTAGTCCGCGAGTATCTCCTTTTATTGATATGGAAAATGCCGGAACTTTGTTGCAACGCGCAGGTTTTTCCTTACCCGTTGTAGATATAGATTCACTTACTATTGAATATGAGAGCCCTTTAAAGCTGATGCTCGATTTAAGAGGAATGGGAGAACAAAGGGCAACACATAATTGTTCGAAGAAGTTTAGCAATAGAAATATTTTTTCTCGTGCAGCCGAAATTTACAAAGCGCGATATGGTAACCATGATGGAACAGTAAATGCAACATTTGAAATATTTTTTCTGACCGCATGGACGCCGTCTGATAACCAACAAAAGCCGCTTAAACGAGGAACTGGAAAGATTAGTTTAGCAGAAGTTTTTAAGTAAATATTTAAAGGAAGAGCATAATTTGAAATTTGAAAGTCAACTAATCAAGGGGAATCTCATTAAGCGGTATAAGAGATTTATGGCTGATATTAGAATAATGGATAATAAAATTGTAACCGCGCACTGCGCTAATCCTGGTTCTATGATTAATTTACTCCAGAATGATGCTGATGTGTGGATTTCTTATATTGATAACCCTAAACGGAAATTGATGTACACATTAGAAATTATACGTTCGAGCAAGACGCTTGTTGGTGTAAATACCAATATTCCTAATAAGTTAATCTACGAGTGTTTAAAAATTGGAGAGATACCTGAATTACTCGGCTACGAAAGTATAAAGCGCGAGGTGATTTACGGTGAAAAATCTAGAGTAGACTTTCTTCTTGAAGGAGCTGGACGCCGAGATTGTTACATTGAAGTAAAAAGTGTAACGCTAAATCGACCGGAGAAGGGCGATAAAATAGCGGAATTTCCGGATTCAGTAACAAAACGAGGAAAAAAACACTTATTTGAATTATCTCAGCAGGTAAAAAAAGGAAACCGAGCTGTTATGTTATATTTGGTACAAAGGGGTGACTGCAAATCTTTTTCTATCGCTAGTGATATTGATCCAGCTTACGCTTCTGCAATTAAGACAGCACAAAATGCTGGGGTTGAATTGTTGTGTTATGATTGTAATATCTTAACTGATGAAATATCAATAAGAAACCCGCTTGAAATTAAAATTTAAGATTTAGGAACTTATAACGTGGATGGAGAATCAAGATCAATTAAAATACACTCGGAAGCTGATTTCCTAGGTATGCAGATTGCTGGAAGATTAGCGGCAGACACCCTGGATTTTATTGCCAATCATGTTGTACCTGGTGTAACTACTGGCGAATTAGATCAGAAGTGTGCAGACTTTATCACAGAAAAAGGAGCGATATCGGCTCCTCTTAATTATCGGGGTTTCCCTAAATCAGTTTGTATTTCGGCTAATCACGTAGTTTGTCATGGTATACCGGGGGATAAAATTCTTAGTGATGGTGATATAGTCAATATTGACGTGACTCCTATTGTTGATGGATGGCACGGAGATTCTAGCCGAATGTTTTATGTAGGTAATGTAGGTGTTAAAGCAAAACGCCTTATAGATGTGACATATAATGCGTTGATGAAGGGCATTGAAGTAGTAAAGCCTGGAGCAACAGTTGGAGATATTGGACATGCCATCCAATCTTATGTTGAACCCTTTCGATACTCTATAGTAAGGGATTTTTGCGGTCATGGATTAGGTAGAATTTTTCATGATGCGCCGAACATACTCCATTTTGGTAATCCTGGGGAGGGTGCTGTTATTCGAGAAGGTATGTTTTTTACTATTGAACCCATGGTTAATATTGGCGGTGCTGATGTACGTATTTTAAAGGATGGTTGGACAGCTGTGACGAAAGACCATTCATTGTCTGCTCAGTTTGAGCATTCCATTGGGGTCACCTCTAATGGTTGTGAAATTTTTACTAGCTCAAGTATTGGATGCCACAAGCCACCCTATGATTCTTGAATTATTGTCGCATAAGGTGCGTTAACAGTGTTTTGCTGGATATAATGTTTAAAATTGGAAATATATAGAGTGAAAACATGATACCACGTTATAGTCGGCCGGAAATGGTTTCCATATGGGAACCAGAAAATAAGTTTAGGATATGGTTTGAGATAGAAGCTCACGCTTGTGATGCTCAAGCAGAGTTGGGAGTAATACCAAAAGAAGCTGCAAAAACTGTTTGGAATAAGGGTAAGTTTGAGGTTGAGCGTATAGATCAAATAGAACGAGAGACTAAACACGATGTAATTGCTTTCCTAACTAATTTAGCAGAACATGTGGGTGATCAGGCGAGGTTTGTTCATCAAGGAATGACTTCTTCAGATATCTTGGATACGTGTTTAGCCATTCAATTATCGCAGGCCACGGATTTATTGTTGTCTGATTTAGATCGGTTGCTTTTAGGTTTAAAAAATAGAGCTTTTGAATTTAAAGACTTACCTCAAATTGGACGTAGTCATGGAATACATGCTGAGCCGATAACTTTTGGTGTTAAATTAGCATCGTTTTATGCCGAGTTTGTCAGAAATAGAGAACGACTAATTCAGGTTAGAAAAGAAATTGCCACATGTGCTATTTCAGGTGCTGTCGGTACGTTTGCTAATATAGACCCATATGTTGAAGAATACGTGGCAAAATCTATGGGTCTTATTGTTGAGCCAATCTCAACACAAATTATTCCGAGAGATAGACATGCAATGTATTTCTCTGTCCTAGGAGTAATAGCGAGTTCAATCGAACGCTTAGCTACCGAGATTCGTCATATGCAAAGGACCGAGGTTAGAGAAATTGAGGAATTTTTTTCAGAAGGTCAAAAAGGTTCATCCGCTATGCCTCACAAAAGGAATCCAATATTGACAGAAAATTTAACTGGTCTGGCGAGACTTGTTAGGGCTTCTGTAATTCCGGCACTGGAAAATGTTGCGCTTTGGCACGAGCGGGATATTTCACATTCATCAGTCGAGCGCATGATTGCACCTGATACAACAATAACCCTTGATTTTGCCTTGAATCGATTATCTGGGGTGATAGAAAATCTTCTTGTTTATCCAGAAAGCATGAAAAAAAATATTGATCAATTAGGAGGTTTAATATTTTCACAGCGTGTGCTTCTTGGATTAACTCAAGCAGGTGTAAGTCGAGAACAGTCATACAAGATTGTGCAACGCAACGCTATGAAAGTCTGGCAAGAAGGAGAGGACTTTCTAAGTAGCTTAAAGTCTGATCAGGAAGTTATGGAGAAAATTAGTCCAGATGAGCTGGAGACCTTTTTTGACCTAAATTATCATACGAAGCACGTAAACACATTATTTCATAGAGTTTTTGGTAATAATTAAATAAATAATCCTAGTCAAGAATAATCAGTAGACTAAATTATTGACCCATTATTTGTTTATGTGCTTCCTCAGCAAATTCTGCAAGCTTGTCTCTTATTTCGCCATCCGTAATTTTAGCTCCTCTTTCTTGAATATCGGACATGCATTTGCGGATTATATCTTCGTCTCCAGGTTCTTCTAAATCTGATGCAATCACGCTATTAACATAATTATCCACTTCTGATTCTAAAATGCCTAGTCTCTTTGCAAGCCAATGCCCTAATAATTTATTTCGTCTTACTGATATTTTAAACTCGGTCTCTTGGTCGATGCTGAACTTTGCTTCGAAGCCTTTTTGTCTGTCACTGAAGGAGTCTGCCATTTCTTTAATCACTACCTTTTATAAACACTAGAAACAAGTTAGTTTTATTTTAGAACATCTGCAACTCATATACATATATTTTCTAATTAATTGAAAAGTAGTCTGGTAAAATAATATTCGATTTTGTAATAATAATATAATGTGTACACTCGTTATCCTAAGACGCCCCGAGAATGAATGGCCAGTTATCATTGCGTCAAATCGTGATGAAATGATAGATCGACCATGGCTTGGTCCAGATCGACATTGGCCAGAACGTGAAAACATATTAGCAGGTAAAGATATTTTAGCGGGCGGCACTTGGCTTGGTGTAAATGATTATGGCTTGGTAGCAGGTATTTTAAACCGAAGGGGATCTCTGGGTCCAAAAGATGGGTATAGAAGTCGGGGTGAATTGCCTCTTGATGCATTGGACCACGCAGATGCTGCAACTGCAGCGGATGCTTTAAAGGATCTTGACCCTAACGCTTATCGTCCTTTTAATTTAGTATTGGCGGATAATAGAGATGCATACTGGATGCGCCTTGCAGATACTCATTGGGGACCTCACGCTGAGATTAAACCTATTCCGCTAGGTTTGTCATTAATTACAGCTAGTGATTTAAATGATATTACTTCCGCTCGTATAAAAACCTATTTGCCTCAGTTTGAAAAAGCTGATGTGCCTGATCCCGCTTTGGGTAATTGGTCTGCTTGGCAGGCGCTTCTTGCGAGTAAGGTATATGAGGCGGATGAGGGACCCACAGGAGCAATGGCTATTGAGACAAATTCTGGGTTTGGAACGGTATGTTCATCTTTAATTGCATTGCCCTCCCAAGAAGCTGTGTTTTCTGGTTTTCAGACTTGTCCAAAATACCTATTTTCGTCTAGTTCTCCAGCCCACGGTACCTATACCCCTGTTATTTTTTAATTTCGGTTTTATTAAGTATTTTGTTTTGTTAGGAATAAAAGGGATGTTGTTGATTCTCTAATTACTATAATATTCATTAGTTCAACCTATTATAGATTATTTGATTTTTAGGAAATGAAATATGGTTCGAGAAACACAAATGTTTGAAGGTAGAACAGGTTTTTGTTATATTGGCTGATTAAGTCTTCCCTGATGGCTGCCGTTTGTGGGATACTAAAATTCAATAAAAAATTGGCTTTGACCGGTATTTTTCAGGCATGGATAACATAGCGGAGAGTTATTAGCAGATTGCATTCTGGCTTGGTATACTCCCAAATAATATTGGAGCTAATATTTTAGAATCTAGATTGATGTCTGAGATAAATTAAGTTAGGAAAAATAGTGAGAGTAAAATTACATATTACATTAAAAGATGGGGTTCTGGATCCACAAGGTAGGGCGGTCGGCCGTTCTTTGCACTCAATGGGTTTTCAGAATGTTCAGGAAGTTCGTCAAGGAAAGTATATTGAACTAGATCTAAATGAAACAAGTGTTGTTCAAGCCAAAAAACATGTAACTGAGATGTGCAAGCAGCTTTTGGCAAACTTAGTTATAGAAAATTACTCCATAGAAATTGATGGTGAATAATGAAAAAGATAAAAACTTACATAGTCTATTCTAAATGCAGGTAGCAATTATAAACTTCCCAGGTTCTAATCGAGAGCGAGATGTGTCAAAAGCTTTTGAGAGCGTCGCAGGTGTGAAGCCAATTGAAATCTGGCATCAGAATACAGAGATGCCAAATGTTGACTTAATAGTTATACCAGGAGGTTTTTCTTACGGAGATTATTTAAGGTCTGGGGCTATAGCTGCGCACTCGCCGATTATTAAAGAAATTTACAGTCGAGCAAAAAAAGGAATTAAAGTTCTTGGTATTTGTAATGGTTTTCAGATTTTAACAGAGATGGGCTTATTGCCCGGTATATTGATGCGGAATGCTAACTTAAAATTCATTTGTAAGATGATTAATTTAGAAATTAATTATAAAAATTCAATATTTACGAGTGATTATTATAAAGGACAAATAATTAATATTCCTGTTGCGCACCATGACGGTAATTTTTTTGCAGATGATGAAACTATTAACATTTTAGAGAATGAGGGTAGAATTGCATTTCGTTATTGCGGGCCTCTGGGTGAAGTTACCAAAGAATTTAATATTAACGGCTCTAGAAATAATATTGCAGGTATATTAAATAATGATGGTTCTATTCTTGGTATGATGCCTCATCCCGAGAATGCTATTGATGATCAATTTGGTGGAAGTGATGGTAAAGTGCTGTTTAAAAGTATAGTTGGGAACCTATTAGGCTGATTATATGACTAAAATAAAATTAGACATGATTGATTCGCATGGCATAACTGACCAAGAATATAAGAATATTCTTAAAATTCTTGGCCGAGAGCCTAACTTAACTGAGTTAGGTATTTTTTCAGTTATGTGGTCTGAACATTGTTCTTATAAGTCATCGAAAAAATGGTTAAAGACTCTACCTACTGAAGCTCCATGGGTAATTTGTGGTCCTGGTGAGAATGCTGGTATCGTTGATATCGGGGATGGACAGGCAATTGTATTTAAAATGGAAAGCCACAATCATCCCAGCTTTATTGAGCCATATCAGGGAGCAGCAACTGGAGTTGGCGGGATCCTTCGTGATGTTTTTACCATGGGTGCGCGCCCTATCGCCAACATGAATGCTCTTAGATTCGGTTCCCCAGAACACCCTCGAACCCGATACTTGCTCTCTGGGGTAGTCGAGGGGATTGGCGGTTATGGCAATTGTATTGGTGTTCCAACCGTGGGTGGAGAAACAAATTTTCACAAAAGCTATGATGGTAACATTTTGGTTAATGCAATGACTGTAGGCTTAGCGAAAACTAATAATATATTTTATTCAACGGCTACAGGTGTTGGTAATTCTTTAATCTACATTGGTTCAAAAACAGGCAGGGATGGGATTCATGGGGCTACTATGGCGTCTGCAGAGTTTAACTTAGGCTTAGAAGACAAAAGACCAACAGTGCAAGTTGGTGACCCCTTTACAGAAAAGTTACTGATTGAAGCTTGTTTAGAGTTAATGAGCACCGATGCAATTATTGCTATTCAAGATATGGGAGCAGCTGGTTTGACTTCATCAGCTTTTGAAATGGCATCTAAGGGCGGTGTCGGTGTTGAATTAAATCTGGATCAAGTACCAGCTAGAGAATTAGGTATGAGTGCATATGAGTTTCTGCTTTCTGAGAGCCAAGAGCGAATGTTAATGGTAACAAATCCTGGCAAAGAGGAAATTGTTGAAGCTATTATGAATAAATGGGAGCTTGATTTTTCAGTTATTGGGAAGTTGACCGATACTGGTCGAATGGTTGTAAAAATGGGTGATAAAGTAGAAGTTGATTTACCCATTGATCCTCTTGCATTAGCGGCGCCCGAATATGATCGACCATGGATTGAAACTAAACCCCAAGACGATATCTCTTTTGATACAGTAGCAGAACCAGAAGATATTTTTCAGTGTTTAAACAATATTTTGTCTTCACATGATTTGTGCTCCAAAAGGTGGATTTGGGAACAGTATGATTATCTCGTAATGGGCGACACCGTGAAACACGCAGACGGTGACGCGGCTGTTGTAAGAGTTAGGGATTCTGAGAAGGGAATTGCTATAACTACTGATTGTACGCCCAGATATTGTTATTCTGATCCATTTGAAGGTGGCAAACAAGCAGTTGCAGAGACTTGGCGCAATTTAACGGCGGTCGGAGCCAAACCATTGGCAATTACAGATAATTTAAATTTTGGTAATCCTGAAAAACCAGAGATTATGGGTCAATTAGTTGGTGCCATTAGAGGTATAAGAGAAGCTTGTATTGCCCTAGAATATCCGGTTGTTTCGGGTAATGTGTCGCTTTATAATGAGACAGGTGGGCAAGCTATTCTTCCAACGCCCGTTATAGGTGGCGTGGGTCTTTTAGATGACTACAAAAATTCCGTTGGATTGAAATTTGATGATAATGGTGAAAGTATATTTCTTATTGGCGACACTAGAGGACATTTGGGGCAATCAATTTATTTACGTGAGATTGAAAAATTAGAGTGTGGCTCACCACCTGTAGTTAATTTAGAATCTGAGCGTTCTAACGGGGATTGTGTCCGTAAACTCATTATTAATCAGAAAATTACTGCATGCCATGACGTTTCAGATGGAGGTGTTTTGGTTTCTTTAGCAGAGATGGCAATGGTATCTAATGTAGGAATTGAAGTCTATGATTTATCAGGTGATATACCTATACACTACTGGGGATTTGGAGAAGACCAAGGGCGTTATATTATTGTAACAGGCCAAGATAGTTATGTTATAGATGAATGTAAATTCGCCAATGTTTCAATAAACCGGATTGGAAAGGCTTATGGCAAAGATTTTATTTTTAATAATCAAAGAATGTCCGTAGAATCTATGAAAGAAAATAATGAGTCATGGTTGCCAAATTACATGGCTTAAAATATATTAATGTCGTTAACTTGGGTGAATGCCCTTGATTTATATTATACAAAGGTAGATCGTTGTTTGGTAGGAAAGTTTTTTAATATGGCAATGAAGATAGAAGAGATTGAGCGTTTAATTAAAGAAGGTTTGCCTGATGCCCAAATTAAGATAGAAGATTTGCGTGGAGATGGTGACCATTATGCTGCTCACGTCAAGTCCTCGGCGTTTAAAGGGCTTTCAAGAGTAAAACAACATCAACTTGTATATGGTTCGTTAAAAGGAAGAATGGGCACTGAATTACATGCTCTAGCATTAAATACGAGCGTTCTTGAAAATAATTAGTGGCTCGATAAATAAGGAATAGAAAATGAATGATAATCCAATTTTTTCGCGTATAAAGAGTGAAATTGATGATAACCCGGTTACTTTATTTATGAAAGGCACACCCATGTTTCCTCAATGTGGTTTTTCATCGGCTACTGTTCAGGCTCTGACATTGATGGGAGTTAAATTTAAAGGGGTTGACGTGCTTGCTGATCAAGATATCAGGGAAGGAATTAAGGAATACAGCCAATGGCCAACAATTCCACAGCTATACATAAAAGGAGAATTTATTGGGGGCTGCGATATAATACGTGAAATGTATGAAAATGGTGAATTAAAAAAAGTTTTTGATGATAATGAAATTGAATATTCAGACGCGTAAAATAATGAAAAAATAGCGCTGGATACTAGATAAAACTTTTTAATTGCTATGTTGGTTAACTTAATTGCCTTGGATAACAGGATTTGAGAGAATTCCAATATCTTCAATTTCTAATTCTATAAGGTCCCCAGGTTGCAGAAAGATCCCTCGAAAGATGCCAACGCCAGCGCAGGTTCCAGTAGCTATTACATCACCAGGCTTAAGACAAACTTGTCTCGATAAGGAAACAATTAGTTCTGCAATAGAAAAAATCATTCCGTTGGTATTTCCGTCCTGCATCACTTTATCATTAATTTTTGTTTTTAAATTCAAGTTTTGGGGATTGTTAATTTGATTAGAGGGAACGATCCAGGGTCCCATTGGTGCAGATGTATCAAAGGATTTATGGCGAAACCAGTCCATACCAAAATTCCAATCATTTCTTCGTCCTACATCTCTCGCAGAAACATCATTAAAAATTGTGTACCCAGCTATAATATCGGTCGCATTTTCTGTATTTAAATGGTGGCCTTTTTTTCCAATAACTGCCGCCAATTCAACTTCCCAATCATACTTCTCTGAATAATTTCTTGGTAATTCAATATTTTGATTAGGACCAATAATCGATCCACAAGACTTAAGAAAAAATAATGGTTCAATGCTTCCCTTGTCGATAGAGACTCCCATCTCTTGAGCATGATCATAATAGTTTGCACCCGCACAATAAATTGTTCCAGGATTGTTTAACGGAGCGTGTAAAATTACATCATTTATAGGCAATCCAGTTGTTGTTGGAGCCTGCGTAATTTTGTCAAGCATGGGCACGAATTTTGGCCAGTTTCTAAAAACTGTATCGAGTGATATTGTCTCATTATGTTGCCAATCATCCATCTGGCACAACTCTAGACCCAAGTCGTGAACCATATTTTCTTTCATCACGCCTGCTTTTATTTCCCCGTTCTCGCTATAGGAAATTAACTTTATATCATTCATCGTGCTTCCTTATAAAAATTAATATCAGAATGCATGGTCAACCTAGTTATTTGGAATTTAATTTTACTCTCTCGTACATTAACTTGGATTAACGCGAATAATACTCGATTACTAAATTTGGTTCCATTTTAACGGGATATGGCACATCGGCTAAACCGGGTTGTCGGGTATAGCTACCTTTACACTTTGCCGCGTCTACAGTCATATAGTCAGGGATTTCTCTTTCCTGTGAGGCGATTGCTTCTAATACCAAAGGCAGATCACGAGATTTTTCTTTGATTTCTATTACATCTCCATCATTCACCATATACGAGGGAATATTAACCCTAACGCCATTGACACGGATATGCCCATGATTAATGAACTGGCGTGCGGAAAAAACCGTTGGAACAAATTTCATTCTATAAATTACAGCATCTAGACGACGTTCTAAAATTCCTATTAGATTTTCAGAGGTGTCCCCACGTCTACGAACAGCCTCTTTGTAATAACGTCGAAATTGTTTTTCGGTAATACTTCCATAATAACCTTTTAGCTTCTGTTTAGCTTGCAATTGCAAACCAAAATCAGTTGGTTTTGCTCTCCTTTGACCATGAAGGCCTGGCCCATACTCTCTTGTATTGAAGGGTGATTTGGGTCTACCCCAAAGATTACAACGCAGTCTGCGATCAATTTTATATTTTGATTGTATTCTTTTTGTCATTACTAACTCTCATTCTTTTTTATAGCGAAGATCATTTTTGATCAAATACGCTTTTATTGTCCCAGTAGGCCCTAGAAATTGGACGGAAGATCTTTAAAATTAGATTTTCTCTTTCCTGGAAATAAACTCTTTGGTGAGCGCCGGAGATCATAGGGATTTTCATGCAGGTGTCAATAGCTCAATAAAATGTAATCTATGAAGTATCAAGCTCGCTATCCCAATAAAGAAAATCACGCCAGCTCTCGTGGAGGTAATTTGGGGGAAAGGCACGTCCAATCACTTGAAGTGACTGATTGCTTGGACATATGGGTTTTTTTGGCAAGTGCATTCCAGAATTTTTTAATGACTTATTTGCTTTATGTAAATTGCAGTGACTGCATGCAGCAACAACGTTAGTCCATTCGGTTTTTCCCCCGTGCGATCGAGGCACAACGTGGTCAAAAGTTAATTCTTGGACTTGAAATGGTAAATTACAATATTGGCAGGTGAATTGATCACGTAAAAAAACGTTGAAGCGCGTGAAAGCTGGTTTTCTGGCAATATGAACGTAATCTTTAAGTGAAATTACACTGGGTATTTTTATTTCTGTGGTTGGTGAATGAATTGTATTACTATATTCAGAAACCACATTTACTCTGTTTAAAAAAACGGCTTTAACCGCATCTTGCCATGACCACAATGATAAAGGAAAATAATTTAGTGGCCTAAAATCTGCATTTAATACTAAAGCAGGACAGTTATTTATTCCTATAGACAATAGCCTTATTCCGATTTATCCTAGTTCTATAAATAATAGTGTTAAATATTCTTTTATCAACATTAGATCATTTAAAAATAATAAATTTTGGAAAATAAGAATAAACTAACTAAACTAAATTCAATTGATTTTTATTTAATTGCAAAAATTTTGGTTAAGAACTCTCGTGCCATTTGTATACCTTCAAAGTCAATAGAATGGCCCAATCCTCTTATGATATGACTTTCGACCGAAATATTCTCTTGTTTTAATACTTTGACGGCAATCTCTTGTTCTTGAATTGGAATTAATTCGTCTTGATCCCCATTTATTAACAATATTGGCGGGTAGCTGGCAATTTCATTTTTAAGCACTTCTTTTCCTACCAATTGGCCTGAAAAACCAATAATTCCAGCAATATCTTTCTTGCGCCGGGTTCCGCAAAACAATGACATCATGGTTCCTTGAGAAAACCCTATTAAAGCTACTTGATTTTCTTGAAGGGTATATTTTTCAATTTGTTGATCAATGAACCCATTTAATGTAGGCGCTACCATCCGCGCTCCTTCGAGCATTGCTGCTTCTCCACGATTTTGAAGGCTAAACCATTGGTATCCAATTTCAGCGTGCATTGGTATCATATCACATTTTTCTGGACCGTTTGGTGCAATAAATAACGCATTTGGGCAAACCTCGGCAAAATATGGTGCCAAGCCAATTAGATCATTGCCATCTGCCCCGAGCCCATGAACTAAAATTATTAATTGTTCTATTTGTTCTGAACTATCTTCTGATCTATAATTAGGACCACTTAACAAGTCTAGCTTTGTCATAGAATAAATGCCGTTTTTTTAAAAGAGATTATAGCTATAGTATTTCTATCAATTAACCATCCAAAGCAAAAGTAATAAAATGGTTCTGAGTTCTAATTCACAAAATAATCAGGTCATAACGCGGTTTGCCCCTACACCTTCAGGATATTTGCATTTAGGCCATGCATATTCGGCGTTTTTTGCCGAGAGAGCAGCCCGTTCTAGGGAAGGAACACTTGTTTTAAGAATTGAAAATAATGATAAAACTAGGTGTTTGGAAAAATATGAGAAAGCACTGGTTGACGATTTAACTTGGTTAGGATTAAGTTGGAAAAACCCTGTGAGGCGACAATCAGAATATACTCAAGATTATTTAAAAGCAGTTTCTAAGCTCAAAGATATGGGCCTTATTTATCCCTGTTTTTGCTCACGTAAGGATATTTGGAATAAAGTAAATCTTATTTCTAATGCGCCGCATAACGCGGTTATAGGGGGCTTGGGACCAATCTATCCAGGCACATGTAGGTCTATGACTTCAGATGAACAAGAAAACCGTATACTTTCAGGCCATCAGTATGCATTCCGTTTAGATACCATGCGAGCAATTCGACTAGTAAAAAGTAAACAGGAGTGCTTTCATTGGGAAGATTTAGATTATGGCAAACAAGCCGCCAAACCAGAAATATTTGGAGACTTTATAATTGCAAGGAAAGATGGAGCTGCTAGTTATCATTTATCTGTTGTAATAGATGATGCAGCCCAAAGGGTAGATTTAGTAACTCGGGGGGATGATTTAAGAGATGTTACGCACATACATTTTTTATTGCAAAAACTATTGGAATTAAAGTCCCCTCGTTATCAATTTCATCGTTTGTTATTGGATAGTAATGGAGAGCGATATGCGAAAAGAAATAATGCTCAATCACTGAGGGAATTGAGAAATCAAGGAATAACTCCCGCCCAAATTATAAAGAATTTAGGTTTTTCTTTGTTATGAAAAGATTACAAATTACCATTGATAACATAGTTTAGAATTCGGACGACTTGATCTGGATTTTTAGTAACAGCTAAAGCAGCATTGTCTATCTCTTTTAAGGCATGAGTAAGATTCTCTGAATGCAGAATTATCATTGGTTTTCCCGAAGCCGAAGCTATTCCAGCATCAAATGCTGCATTCCATTGTCTAAATTTTTCACCAAATTTGATCACTACAATATCAGATTTACCTATCAAGGTGCGGGTACGAACAGCGTTGATGCCAGCACCTTTTTGGTCTTTCCAGAACTCATTACCCTCGGCACCAAGTATATCTACACCACAATCATCACTCGCTTCATGATTCGTTACTGGGGATAGAAAAATAATTGGTAGATTGATATTCGAACAGCCTTCTTTGATTTGTTCACGCCAATCTGAATGTATTTCGCCCGATAAATATACTTTCCAATTATCTAGAGACATCATTAAAACCTTTGTAATAATTTGTACTAGGCCGCCGATGCTTTTTTCTTTGTGCTCGGGACATATGCAATTTTACAATGTTCCAAGCAATAAGGCTTGCCATCGACGGCTGGTTTACCACAAAACCTGAAATCTGGTTTTCCTGGTTCTCCATTAGGCCACGAACACATGTTTGCTTTAAGAGTATCAAGAGTAATTATATTATGATCAACTTTGGCAGCTGGAGGCTGGCGACGCATTGCCAAGTCCAACCTACGAACTTTACCTACAACGGCATTTTTTGTTATTCCCAGTCTTCGACCTATTTCGCTGGTCGAAAGTCCAGTTGCCCATAATTCAGTCAACTTTTCAACACGTTCTTGCGTCCATTCGAAACCTACTACCATTTCCCCCACCTTACATAAAATTCATATAAAATTGTCTGGAATCCTTCTGTAGTACTATATTTATGTTTAACATGATCAGTCAACACCATATTTAGTGTTATCCACAAGATTCTTATTTATATTAATTTTTTTATTAAGATAAAATTATTTTTATTGATGTTACTTTGACTAGACGCGAGTATCCTTTTTGATAAGTTTTACCGATGGTTGCTGGACGCAAGGGGTGAGAATATGTTTCGAAAAATCCAAATTCAGATAACAATTATCGTTTTTTTGATACTTTATATTTTGCTAGCAAACAAAACCTCATTAGAGGCTGCAAACATTAAGAAATTTGAGTTGGTTCCCGCACCTAATTTATACTTAGCTCTAAAGGATATAAATGTTAGAGAAGGGCCCAAAAATAAGTCACGCCGTTTATCCACTGTAAAGAGGTATGCTCGTATTAGTGTTGCGGGAAGAGTGAAAGGCACAAGATGGTTATCAATTATTCGGGGTGCTAAAAAATTAGGTTTTGTTTATGCAACAGCGTTAACCCCGGTCCTCGATGGCAGCTTAAAAAGTCCAATTGAAGGGGTGTTATTGTCTAACAAAGGAAATCTTATTGAATATAAAAAATGTTCTTATAAAATAAGTTTTTTGGATAAAGAACAGATTGTAAATAACATACAGGTTATTTCTAACTATCAATTAATCATAAATTGCAAGTTTAAGAAAAAATTATATTTTATAAACGCAACTATGTTTCTAACCGAGTTACCTTATTTAGGAAACAAAAGACCAAATTATCAAATTAATTTGGACTTGGTGAATATTCCTGACCAGACTGATATATTTTCTCTAACCACTATTTATAATTTACAGAAAAATAAAATAAAATTTGATCAGGTAAACTCTGAGTATTTTTGGTTAAAACGAAAAATATCCAGTGTTAAGGCCTCCGGAGTTAAAGGTGCTCTCATATCTACACTGCAAGTTGCTTATGACGGTTGGAATGAAAAATTCTGGAAGAATTTCGAAAGAGATCGAAAATAAAAATATTATTTATTTTAATTATTTATAATACGCCAACCAATATCTTTTCTATAAAATCCGTCAGGCCAATCGATTGCTTCGATGGCTTTATATGATCTGGCTCTGCATTCATTAATGTTTTTACCTGTAGCTGTAACTCCCAAAACTCTGCCACCATTAGATATATAATTATTTGAGTCTTTTTTAGTTCCAGCATGAAATACTTTTGCATCGTTAATCTGCTCAGCCTCATTAAGATTATTTATCGTGGTCCCGATTGAATAAGAGCCTGGATAACCTTTTGCAGCCATAACAACAATAATTGACATTTCGTTTTTCCAATTAAGTTGAATTTTATCCAAATTACCACTAACAGTCGCGTCAAGCGCTTCGACTAGGTCAGAGTCGAGAAGTCTCATCAATGTTTGACACTCTGGGTCACCAAATCTGACATTGAACTCTAACGTTTTTGGCTCTCCATCTTTAATCATCAACCCTGCAAATAGAATGCCTTTATACGGACAACCTTCATTTGTCATGCCATCGATAATAGGTTTTATTATTGACGACATAATTTTTTCTTCAATATCCTTTGTAATGATAGGAGCTGGTGAATAAGCGCCCATGCCTCCTGTATTTGGACCTTTGTCTCCATCATATGCTGTCTTGTGGTCTTGTGCTGAGAGTAACGGCAGCGCCGTTTTGCCATCAACCAAAACAAAAAAGCTAGCTTCTTCTCCTGTTAGAAACTCCTCTATTACGACTTCCTGACCGGCTTTACCAAACTTATTTTGGTTCATCATCTCGTCTAGACCTATTATTGCCTCAGTTTTAGTTTGTGCAATGATTACACCTTTGCCTGCGGCTAAACCACTTGCCTTTAATACAATTGGAAACCCTTGTGATTTGATATAAGAAACGGCATCATTGAAATTTGTGAATTTAGAATATTTCGCCGTAGGAATATTATATTTTGTGAATAAATCTTTCATAAAAGCTTTTGAACCTTCCAGTTTTGCTGCTGCTTGATTAGGACCAAAAGCGCTTATTCCTTCTAACTCTAATTTATCGACCAAACCCATTACCAAAGGTATTTCAGGGCCAACAATAACCAAATCAATCAAATTATTTTTCGCAAAATTTACTAAATCTGAAATCTCGTTCGGTTGAATATTTACGCACTCCGCTAAATTCTCTATTCCAGCATTTCCAGGAGCACAAAATAATTTATTACATTTAGGCGATTGAGCTATTTTCCAGCAAAGTGCATGTTCTCTTCCGCCATTACCAACGACTAGGATATCCATTTTTACTCCTGCAAAATTTGCTTGTTTTACTCTTATTGAGTTTTAGCATAAAATTTTAAAAAGTCATGAGTGAAAACAAAAATATGACCCAAATGAATGGTGTTGGTGATAATAGGCCAATATTTTCGGTAAGCGAGATTTCTCAAACACTAAAAAAGTTTGTTGAGGAAAATTTCTCTCATGTTCGCGTGAGGGGAGAAATTTCAAGAATCACACGAGCCCGCTCAGGGCACATTTATCTAACACTTAAAGATAATTCATCTGTTTTAGATGGTGTTTGCTGGAATGGAACTGTTTCAAGGCTCTCCCATATGCCTGAGGACGGTATGGAGGTAATAGTAACGGGAAGACTCACTACTTATGCTGGTCGTTCTAACTACCAAATCGTAATTGAGAATATAGAAATAGCTGGTGAAGGAGCGTTGCTAAAACTTATTGAAGATCGTCGTAAGAAGTTGTTTGGTGAAGGATTATTTGACGAAGGTAGAAAAAAATCTATTCCTTTTATCCCAAATTGTATAGGATTAATTACTTCTCCGACTGGGGCCGTAATCCAAGATATATTGCGAGTGCTGGGCGATAGGTTTCCGAGTTTTGTATTGTTATGGCCGGCTAACGTCCAAGGGGATTTGGCTGCTGAGCAGGTTTGCCAAGGCATTAGAACGTTTAATAAAATTAGTCCTGCCAGTAAATTCCAACGGCCTGATGTAATAATAGTTGCACGGGGCGGGGGAAGTATCGAAGATTTATGGGCGTTTAATGAGGAAATTGTTGTAAGGGCGGTCGCTGAAAGCAATATTCCTCTAATTTCAGCAATTGGACATGAGACTGATACAACTCTTATTGACTTTGCTTCTGATGTGAGGGCGGCTACCCCATCTGTGGCTGCAGAAATGGTGGTTCCGATAAAAGGTGACTTATTATCAATGATTTTTAATCAAGAGAGTCTTATGCAACGCGCAATTTCTAGAACCCTTGAAAGCCATAATAAAAATATGGAGAGTTTGGGTCGCGGCTTATCTGATCCAAAAAGATTAATTGAGGAGGTTATGCAGCGATTAGATGATCGCGCCGAGCGCTTGATTAATGCTAAAAATAATTATGTAAATGGTTTGCTAAGTCTGGTTGCAAGAATATCAGCGGGATTAATTAGTCCAGAACACCAGTTGATCTCCAAGGAAAATTACTTAACAAACCATTTAAAGGCGTGGCAGAAATCATTACATGGATTCTATGACCAGAAATCATATCAGTTAGAAACGCTTGGTTTAAGGCTCGAAGCGGTTTCTTACCAGAATATTCTTGATCGAGGATTTGCATTGATTCGAGATAATCGTGCTAAACCAATTTTCTCCTCAAAAGAATTAGAAAAAGGAATGAGCATTAAAATTTCACTTCGTGATGGTCAAGTTGAAGCGACTATAAATGGAGAAAAAAACCATTTACTTAACAAAGAAGGTGATGAGGATAAGAATTGAGATATTTTATATTATGTTTCTTATTGAGTTTCTCAATGATATTGATGTCATACAAAATCATCAGTGCTAAAGAACTTAAATTAGAGGGGCAAGCAATACAGGGGGGACTTATTGTTGGATGGACTAGGCCAGATTCAAAAATATTTTTAGATGAAAGAAAGATTAAACAGGGACTAAAGGGAGATTTTTTGGTTGGATTTGGACCCGATGCGAAAATACAATCTAATTTAAAGATTTTTTATAAAGAAAAATTAGTTACTGAGCATCAGTTTAATTTAGTAAAAAGAAATTATAAAATTCAGAAGATTAACGGTTTACCAAGACGAAAGGTAATGCCTAATGCCTATGACCTAAAAAGGATAAAAGATGAGCGCGCTCTGGTAAAGATCGCGAGAAAAAAATACATTCCTGATGCTCTTTTTGTGGCAGGGTTTTCCTTGCCTGTTGAAGGCATTGTAACAGGAGTTTATGGGTCTAGGCGTATCTTAAATGGGGTTCCAAGAAGACCACACTATGGATTAGATATTGCCGCGAAAACAGGTACCCCGGTCACAGTGATTTCAGATGGGGTTGTCGTTTTTACGAATGAAGATATGTTCTTTAATGGAAAAATGTTAATCATTAACCACGGCTTAGGGCTCACCTCAATGTATATACATTTAAGTAAAATTATGGTTAAAATTGGTGATCGTGTTTTAAAAGGTCAAAAGGTAGGACTAGTTGGGAGTACTGGGAGATCAACTGGCCCGCATCTGCATCTTGGTGTTATGCTCAATAAAACTCCTATAGATCCCGAGCAATTATTTAAGTAGTGTTTCTTGAACGTTAGGCCAGCGATTATGAACCCAAAGCCATTGTTCTGGGTGTTCTTTTATCCAATTAGCTAAAATAATGTTAATATTGGTCATGAAATCATAAATATCTAGATTTTTATTATCAGTTATTTCAATTTTTATAGGGGGGTGTACTGTAATTTTAAAATATGCGCCTTTAATTCGTGAAACCTGAACAGGTACGACAGGACAATTATATTTTCTCGCTAATTGTCCTAATGCGGGAGCTGTCATTGCATTGCGGCCCATAAACGGAACAGAAATACCGTCATTCATTTTTTGGTCAATGAGCATTGCTAAGTGATCACCAGAGTTGAGAACTTTTAATATACCTTTTGAACCTGCTGGCCCTTTTGGAAAATATTTTCCACCGGTATCCAGACGACCCTTTTGAACTAAACGATCAAAAAATAAATTATTGGCCTTACGATAAATTAAATGAAGAGGCAAACCCCTCTTCGTGGAAGCAAGTGGGACAAGTTCCCAATTCGCAAGATGACCACTAAAAAAAATCCCTGGTTTATTGTCCTCTCTAAGTTGATCAATGTATTCAGCACCTTCTATTTCTACCCGTCCGTCTTTTTTATACGGATTGAATTTAGCTAGATGCGGATGCTCAGCTGCAGTGCGGCCCAGATTATCCCACATTTGAATAATTATAAGCTCAATTTCTTCATTTTTTAATTCAGGAAAAACAATATTGAGTTCTCTTCTTGCATTTTTTGTTACGCGCAACTTTGGCCCAACTTGCCGAGCCATCCAACCGCCGAAAGTTGAAGCTGTATCAACAGGAAGACATGCAAAAATAGTATTTAATGCAGTTGCTATAAATCCAAGTACCGGATCAATAATGATGGTTCTAAAACAAGTTTTATAAATTATTAAATTTGACACATATTATCTCAAGTATTTTTCTAGAAGTATTTTACGGTCATTAATATTTTTCCATTTAATTTTTACCAGAATTTCGGTAACATGTTTCTTTTGATCATTTGATAGGCGCGCATAGTCTTTTGAGGTCGTAACTAATAGCGCTTCCTGTTTTTTAGCAGATTTTACTAAGTTTTTCACTTCTCTTTGGCTAAATTGATGATGATCTTTAAAATTGATTTTTGCAATAACACAACTACCGATTCTCTCTAAAGTGTCAAAAAACTTTTTCGGACGACCAATTCCAGAAAATGCATAAAGCCGCTTATTCTTTAGCTTTTCAATATTAGTTTTTGGAATAATCGTCGCTTCGAAAATCTTTAGTGTATTATTTTGTTGATTGGATAAGAACTCATTGAGTTTTTCTTTAATATTAAAATGATCATTACCAATTATTACCACTGCTTGCGCCCTAGAGAGACCAAAATATATGTTTTCTCGCAATGGTCCTGAGGGTAGCAAGCGGCCATTTCCGAACCCAACTTCTCCATCAATGACTATAATGGATAAATCTTTATTTATTGAAGGATCTTGAAAGCCATCATCTGTAATTATAACCTCAGCGCCACCTTGATATGCTGATTGGATACCAAGAGCCCTATTGGAACTAACCCAGGTCTCGCATTCTTGGGCCAGTAAGAGCGGTTCATCACCAACGTCATTTGAAGTATGTTTAGATAGATTAACCCGGATAGGACCCTTGATTACACCACCATAGCCTCGACTTAAAAAATGTATTTTAATCCCTTTATTTGTTAAAAACTGGCCAATTGAGATCGCTACAGGTGTTTTACCTTGACCACCAACTAAAAGATTTCCAATGCAGATCACGGGTATTGGAGCTGACCATGGTTTGGTTCTTTTATATCGGGACTTGTGTACTAATCCATAAGACCAACTGATGGGTTCCATTAATAAGGAGAAGAAAGAGTGAGTTTTGGCAAACCAAAAATTAGGTGGGCGCATACTTGGAATCCAAAATTGTTAGTATTTCTCCTATAACCAAGCTAACAACCTCCGATTGAGAATCAATAAATTTATTACCTTTTTGGATCATTTTTTTGCGGTCAGAAATTTTATTTATTAATTTAGAGATTGACTCAGAGCATTCTAAGGTGGTTTTAACCTCAACAGAACACCCATGTTTTTTCATTTCTTTGCAAATCCAACGAAAATTTGTCATGTGAGGACCGTGAATTACAGCACAGCCAAATTTTAGAGGTTCTATTGGGTTTTGACCCCCATATGGAACGAGTGATTTTCCCATTAAAACAATATCAGAAAGACTAAAAAATAGCCCAAGCTCGCCCATTGTGTCTGCCACATAAATTTGTGTGTCAGGAGTAATGGGGTTGTCGAGAGAGCGGAGGGCGAAAGAAATATTTTTGTTTTTAAGTAAGCGAGCAATTTTTTCACCACGATTCACTTGTCTTGGTACGATAATCGTCAATATATCTTTATGTATATTTTTAAGTTTTTTATGTATATCTGTAACCATATTCTCTTCAAGATAATGTGTGCTGGTCGCTAACCACAAAGGGCGATTTATAATCTGCGATTGCAGGACACCTAGAGATTTTAAGTCGACAGGAAGGGGAGGAACTGAGAATTTTAGGTTACCAAGGTTCTTTACTTTGGGTGCGCCTAATTTTCTTAATCGTATAACATCTTCTTCCGACTGACCAAGACATAAATTAAAGCAACTTAGAATATTTTTCATGAGGCTTGGCGCAATTTGCCATTTTGCATATGATTTGTCTGAAATTCTGCCATTAAGTAATAACAATGGTATTTCTGACTTATGCGTCTTAAAAATAATGTTAGGCCAGAATTCACTCTCGGTCCAAAGAGCAACATCAGGTCGCCAATGTTCAATAAAACGCGATACATATGATGGTTTATCAACCGGTATATACTGATGAAATGCTCTATCGGGTAATCTGTCTTTAAGAATTTTCGCTGAAGTTATAGTGCCAGTTGTGATCATAAGATAACTATTTGGATAGCTTTTTAATAAATTTTCTATTAAAGTGATTACTGATAAAGACTCTCCAATGCTTGCAGCGTGGATCCAGAACAGAAAACCATTGGGTTTAGGTATCCTGCTAATCCCAATCCGTTCCTCATGTCTATCTCTATCTTCTTTGCCAATTGATTTCCGATAATATAAGTACATTGATATTATTGGAGTTCCTAATACTGTAATGGCGCGATATATTTTTAGTAGCATTTAGTTTTCTCTGATGGGAGAGTTGGGTGTTAATTGTCCCATCATTTCATCCGCTTCTAAGGTCATATTTTTAAGTTTTTCTTCTAATGATTGACGAATTTTTTCTAATTCCTCTTTTCTGGTATTTTTGGATACATTTATTGGCTCTCCCCATATAAAAACCCCTTTGGAGAACGGCATTGGAATTATAAATCTATCCCAACTACTTAAAACTCTCCACTTTGAGACACTATATGTTACAGGCAGAATTGGTACACCGGATAATTTTGCAAGAATTATAGCGCCTATTCCAGCCTTCATATATGGACCACGGGGGCCATCGGGTGTGAGACCAACGCAGTCACCATTTGTCAATGCCCGTGTCATTTTTCTCAGTGCATAGCTGCCACCCTTCTGAGACGAACCACCAATAGTCTTGAAGCCTAGGTTTTGAACTATTTTTGATATTAATTGGCCATCAGGGTGCGTTGATATTAACATCTTAAATGAGCGATTGTAAGTCCATGCGCACGACATCATTAATAACCTACCATGCCAGAAACAAACAATAAAAGGGCTTCCCTCGGAGATTAATTTTCTGGGAAATGATAAGTTACGTATTTGCCATTCACAGTTACGTTTAATAAATTTTATATAACGAGCTCCAATGGAACTTGCTAATATTCTTATATACTTATTACGTGATATATTTTTAATAAATTTTGGTGTTGCCATAATAATTTTTTAAACTTCTTATTTAATACCCTCATCTAATTTTTTATTTTTCTCTCTAAATTGGAGAGTATATAAGTCTTTATAGATACCATTCTTTTTTACTAATTGGGCATGAGTTCCTGACTCGAGTATACGCCCTTGATCAATTACATAAATTAAGTCTGCATCTATCACTGTAGATAATCGGTGGGCAATTACTAATGTTGTTCGACCCACCATTAATTTTTTTAGAGCATTTTGGACAAAACGCTCAGATTCTGTATCCAGTGCGGATGTTGCTTCATCAAGAAGTAAGATAGGAGCATTTTTTAACATCGCTCTTGCAATGGCAATGCGCTGTCGTTGGCCGCCCGAAACCTTCATGCCTCTCTCTCCTACGAGAGTATTGTAGCCGAGTGGCATATCACTAATAAAATTATGAGCACCAGCATTTTTGGCGGCCTCAATAATTTTTTTCTTTGGAGCATTGGGTAAGCCATAAGCAATATTTGCTTCAATAGTGTCATCAAATAATGTAATTTCCTGGCTTACAAGAGCCATTGACTTACGTAGGCTTTTGATCGTTGCTAATTTAATGTCGGTGCCATCTATTAAAATATTGCCTTTTTTTGTATCATAAAACCTCGGTATTAAATCTAGTATGGTTGACTTGCCTGCCCCTGATGCTCCAACTAGCGCAACTGTTTTGCCAGCTGGCACCCGTAAATTTATATTTAATAATGTGGGTGTGGCAGTGTCATATGAAAATTCAACATTTTGGAAGATTATTTCTCCACCATAAACTTTTAAGTTTCTCGGATTTTTTGTTTCTTCCACATATGTACTCCGATCTAAAATCTCAAAAAGGCGCTGAGCTCCTGCCAAACCTTCTTGAAGACTGGCATTTAAATTTGCTAGCCTTTTCATTGGTTCATAAGCCAGCAGTAAAGCGGTAATAAAAGAAAAAAAAGAACCTGCGTCCAAATTCTCAGTGATGACTTGATGTCCGCCGTAAGCTATTACCATTGTTATTGCAATACCGCCCAAACTTTCCATAATTGGGCTTGCTAAGGACCTAATCCTCGCCGATCGAAATACTAATAAAAAAATTCTCTCAGCGATTTCTTTTACCCTATTTTTCTCATAACCTTCCATACCATAAGATTTTACAACTCGTACCCCTTGGAATGTTTGTTGCAAGAGTGTGGTAAATTGGCCCATTTCCACTTGTGTGTTTACAGTAACGGCTCTCATTCTCTTGCCAATACGAACGATAGGAATAACAGCTATTGGGAAAACGATGAATGCTATTAAGCCAAGTTGCCAGTCTTGCCAAAACATAACCCCAACTAATCCAATCAGTGATAAGAAATCTTTTCCAAAACCGGTAAGAGCGTTTGATACAGCAGTTCTCATCATGTTAATATCGATTGTAAATCGAGAGATTAGATTACCCGTTTGAGTGTTATTAAAAAAAGAAACTTCCAAACTTATTAAGTGTGAGTATAAACGATGTTGAGTATCAGTAATAATGCGTTGCCCGACATAACTCATTAAAACAGCTTGTCCGTAATTTGCGATTCCTTTAATTGTGAAAGTAAAAAAAACTGCAAGTGAAATAATCCAGAGAAGAGCTTTATTTTTTTCAAAAAAAACCTCATTGATAACAGGCTTCATTAACCAAGCACTTGTTGCGGTGGCTGCTGCAACTATTGCCATACAGCCTAAAGCTAGAATAATCCAAATGAGGTAAGGTCGAATGCTCTCTCTCACTAAACGAAGCATTAATGCTCTTGTAGAATTAACTTGTGTAGCAGCGTCATATCCCAAATTATTGCGTCCTATGGATATTAATTTAAATTTCTGATTAAACCTAAAAGCTATTTTATTATAGATTTATTAATCTAAAAAGTTGTGAAGATAATGTAATAACTATAAAATTTATTTTCCCGCTAGAGTCATTCCTTCAATTCTGATTGTTGGGGCATCAATACCATAACGAAACTCAAGATCATTGGCAGGTGAAAGACGCAAAAACATATCATTTAAATTTCCAGCGATTGTTATTTCACTTACGGGGTAGGTGATCTCACCATTTTTAATCCAAAATCCAGCAGCGCCTCGACTATAATCTCCAGTGAGCCCGTTCACGCCCATACCGATGAGCTCTGTAACATATAAGCCATCTTTAATATCATTCATCAGCTGCTCTGGGCTTTGGAGCCCTGGTTGTAAATAGACGTTTGTAGCTGATGGTGAAGGCGCAGACCCACTTCCCCGTGAGGCATGACCTGTGGTTTCTAAACCCAATTGTCTTGAAGATCTTAAATCTAAAATCCAAGTAGATAAAATACCGCTGCTCACAAGTTCCCGCTTTTTATTCGCCACACCCTCGCCATCGAAGGGTTTTGAGCGGAGGCCGCGAGGTCTATGAGGGTCATCACAAATTGTTATGTCTTCGGAAAATACTCGTTCTTTCATTTTATCTTTTAAAAAGCTCGTACCTCGCGCTATTGATGAGCCATTAATTGCTGAAGTTAAATGGCCTAACAATCCCCTCGATACTCTTGGATCGTAAATTATAGGTACTTGAGTGGTTTTAACCTTCCTTGGATTTAATCTCTTTACAGCTTTTTGCCCGGCGTTTTTTCCCAGTGACTCTGGACTAAGCATATCTTCAGCATACACGGCACCCGTGTAGTCATAATCGCGCTCCATCTCTGTTCCCTCGCCAGCCAGAACTGAAACACTTATTGAATAATGTGACCCAGAATATGAGTGAGAAAATCCATTTGTTCCAACAACAGACACGTTAGCACAACCCCAACCAGCTTCTGCTCCTTCGGAATTTGTTATTCCTTGCACCGAACGCGCTGCATCCTCTGCCTTTTGTGACCATTCAATTAATGTGTCTTCACTCGGCTCACTTGAATCGAAACTATCAACGTCGATGTGATTGGTTGCAAGCTGATTTGGGTCTGCTAAGCCACAAAAAGGGTCTTCGGGGACGACTTTAGTCATCGCAATGGCTCTACTTGTTAATTCTTCTAATGCTTCGGAGCTAAAATCTGAGGAAGAGACGATAGCTTGTCGATTGCCTATTAAGGTGCGTAAACCAATATCGTAACCCTCTGATCGTTCGAGTTTTTCCATATTTCCTAACCGTTGTGCTACCGATAGAGATTTGCTCTCTATAAACACTGCATCCGCTGCTGTGGCGCCCTTTTTCTGTGCTTTGACTATAAGGTCTTGTAATACGTCAAGCATCTGAGAGTCGCTGTTCATGTCTTTTACTCCAATAAAAATTTTATTTTATTTCCAAATTGGCTTACCTTCGCCTGGTAGGCCAAGTTTGTCCCATATGATTGAAATTTTTTCAATAACTTCATTACTCATTCTAATTTGTTTGCCCCATTCTCTGTTTGTTTCAGGTGGTATTTTGTTTGTTGCATCCATCCCAATTTTTCCGCCAAGGCGGGGTTCAGGTGAGGCAAAGTCAAGATAGTCTATTGGGGTGTTCTCTATCAACGTAATATCTCTCACAGGATCCATTCTGGTCGAAATCGCCCATATAACATCCTCCCATTTTCTAACGTCGATGTCACCATCAACAATAATAACAAACTTGGTATATAAAAACTGACGAAGATATGACCAAACACCCATCATAATTCGCTTGGCGTGTCCGGGATATGCTTTTTTTATTGAGACAACCGCAACGCGATAAGAACAACCTTCAGGTGGAAGCCAGAAGTCAATTACCTCTGGAAATTGTTGAATGAATAGCGGAATAAACAACTCATTTAGTGCTTCACCCAAAACTGAGGGTTCGTCTGGTGGTCTTCCTGTATAAGTTGATAAGTATAGGGGTTTTTTTCTCATCGTTATTGCATTAATTTTGAATATTGGAAATTTTTCCACAGAATTATAATAGCCTGTATGATCACCAAAAGGTCCTTCATCTTCATATTCATCCACTGAAACAAACCCTTCAAGTACTATTTCAGCCTCAGCGGGAACGTTTATTGGTATTGTTTTACATCTTACTAACTTGATCTTTTGGTTTCTCAGTAATCCCGAAAACTGATATTCTGACACATTATCGGGAACTGGGGCTACGGCAGCCAGAATAGTTCCGGGGTCTGCGCCAATTACCACTGCAACTGGCATAGGCTCTTTATGACCAGAATGGTGTTGCGCCCCTCCTCGGTGTTTAAGCCACCGCATCAAAGTCGTGTTTTTACTGGTAACCTGCATCCTATATATTCCGAGATTAAAATTATCTGGTTTTAAATCGTCACTTCCTTTGCTTACTACCAAAGGCCATGTTATTAAGGGTGAAGGCTCTCCTGGCCAACAAGTTTGAATTGGAAGGTCATATAAATTTATTTTGTCACCCTTTAAAATAATTTCCTGGCACGGTGCTTTTGAGACTATCTTCGGTTTCATTGCTAAAGCGGATTTAACCATCGGGAGCATCGCGACTGCTTCTTTGATCCCATTTGGAGGCTGTGGTTGGCGGAGAAAAGCAAGGGTCTCGCCCAGTGTTCTGAGGGTTTCAGGTGTTTGATTCATTCCCCAAGCAACACGTTCAACTGTTCCAAATAAATTTGTTAATACTGGTATTCTAAACTTCTCCCCATTCTCTTTGACAGCATTTTCAAATAAAATTGCGGGTCCATTATTAGCCATCACGCGTGTTTGTATCTCGGTCATCTCAAGAATTGGCGAAATAGGCTCAGAAATACGTTTTAATTGACCATTTTTTTCCAGCCAATCCGCGTATTCTCTCAAATTTTTATAGGGCATATTTCTCTTTCGTCTTATCGAGCAACCAGAGAGTCTGTGAGTCTGAATTAACTTATTCATCTCGGGATTCGGAAACGTGTTACCAAGAGTGATATAAAAAAAGCTCTGTATTGGCAAATTTTATTATTTTTTTAATGATAATAATTATTAGTTGCAATATTAAATACCAAATGATATTAATAATTAATCTCAATAAATAGAATAATTATAATGAATATGGTATCAAAAATTTTCAAAAAAGATGAAAAGGAGACCCCCGCTTTGATTTTAGAGCTATCATTTGCAGGACAAATGTCGATATGGGGTTTGCGGCTTTTGGCATCCGGATACCGGGCTGAAATTGATATGACTAAAGCGCTTATTGATGGGTTTAGGCGATGTAATGCTGTTCAAGCCGGCTCTAATTTATTGTTTTTATCGGAAATTATTTTTTCCGGACTGACAAGAAACATTCAAATAAATTGTTCTTGTAACCCTGGTCTCAGTAAGGATGAAAAAGCTCTGGTATCGATCTTAAATATTTGTCAAAAATCACCAAATACAGAGATCAAAGAGTACCTTACTGATTTTATAACTCATGATGCTGCGAATAACGCTGTGTTTTTATTTATTAATTATACAAGTTGTCTTCGAGATGCGGGTTTAATGTTAACGGATCAAGATTATTTAATACCTAGAATCATGGAAAGTGAGACCCAGATTAGCTCAATGTTGCACTAACCTTAATATACGGATTTGGCTGGGAAGTTAAATCTCTAGTCTTGCGTTCTTTGAAACAATAAAAAAGTCTTCGTAATTTAAATTATTCATAAAAATAGGAGCAAAAAATGTTAAATCGGAAAATCCCAAACGTTATCTTTAAAACGAGAGTAAGAGATGAAACTCTTGACAGCGATAATCCATATCGGTGGCAGGACGTTACGACTGAAGAGTATTTTTTTGGAAAACGGTCCATTCTCTTTTCTCTTCCGGGTGCATTTACCCCAACCTGTTCAACTTTTCAACTGCCAGATTATGAGCGCCTATATGGTGCATTCACTGAAAAGGGTATTGATGATATCTTTTGTATTTCGGTAAACGATGCATATGTTATGAACGCATGGGGCAAGTCTCAATCAATTCAGAATGTTAAACTTATTCCGGATGGTTCAGGAGAATTTACGCGAAAGATGAGCATGCTTGTGTATAAAAACCCCGAGGGTTTCGGGATGAGATCTTGGCGTTACGCAGCACTTGTGGAACACAATAAAATTGCTGCTTGGTTTGAAGAGCCGGGGTTTCAGGATGATTGTCCAGATGATCCTTATGGTGCTAGCGCACCACAAGCTGTTTTGGATGCAATTTAAACAAATATATTTTAAGAACTCATATTTTTATGTTCGAACAACACAAAAACTGTAACTTTAAAATCCCAGAAACCCACAATTCGTTTATGGTTAAAAAGATTAATTCCAAATCGCCCAGTAAGCGTCACCAGATTTGGGAGCTCTCTGCAGGTTGGCAATGCTCAATTATAGGAACATGTCTTCCATTATCTGATTTAAATGTAATAGCAAAAAAACTAAGGGTAAATATTTCTAAGGATTCTTTTCAGGATTATCAGTTACATGGGTTTTTTTCGCATGAGACCCAAAACCAATCTAAAGTATCAAAGATGGTGCAAAAAACACTTGATCGCCGACACCAGTTAGCCATAAAAAAAACGCGCAAATTATCTGCTTCTGAGTTATCCTATTATTGGAAATTAGCTCTGGCAAGTGGGGATATACCTGGTCCATATTGGGCTATATTAACCCATCCAAAAGTTTCTGAGGATCTTTCTGAGCAGATGTTTGCAGATGTTCATATGCTCTCACATCTGGTCGGAGCGTCAAATCGCGCAGATATTAAACAACTAAAAAAGTTAGATGCTGAATTGGTTGCCGTTAATGAGAAATTTAAGCACCGGCGTGAATTATTTTTGAAAAAATTAATACGTAAAAACCACGAAATACGACATTTGAGAAAGATCTATTCAGAGTTAAGTTCTAAAACCGAATTAAAAAAAAGAACATCTTTTCCCAATAAAAATCATAAAAGTAATCAAGACTTTACTGAATTAAAGTCTAAAACGGATAATTTAAGCACCGAGTTAAAGCTTGCAAAAACCATTATTAAAAAACAAGAACGCAAACTTTTGCGCGTTACTAGTTTAAACGAGGCAATGAAGCAGGAACTCCTCTTCAATCAACGTAGAATACAGCTTTTTAATCAAAGATCTAATTTGTTTGAAAATATTAATCTTCACGGGGCAATTATACTTTATGTGGGGGGTCGTAAAAACATTATTAATAAACTCCGTTCCTATGTTGAGACCAATAACGGTAACTTTGTTTATCACGATGGGGGTTTAGAATCATCCATGAAAGAATTGGGTCCTAAAGTGTTGCAGGCCGATAGAATTTATTTTCCTGTTGATTGTATTAGCCATAGCGCTATGCATGTTGTTAAACGAGCCTGTCATCAAAAAGCTCACTCCTCATATACCCCGTTACGCTCTTCAAGTATGTCTGCTTTTAAATTGGCTTTAGGAGCTCATTTTGAAAGTCTCATACAAGAAATTTAAATACTACTTAACTAATTTTCCTGGGTTTATCGGCGCAAATTCCAAATTCTATAAAACTGGACTTAGTAAAGTGTGCGCTTTGGTATAATACTTAATTTTGTGAATTATGGGGATAAATTGATTTATTTAATATTTTAATACTCCACTAATGTTTTTTATTAGGTTATTATCACGTGGTCTACTATTGGAGTATCATGGCTTTTTCACCACGTTTTCTCGAGGATATTAAGAATCGCATTAGTTTGGTCGAAATTATAGGGCGAACTGTCCGTCTGATCAAAAAAGGGCGAGAATTCCATGGGCTTTGTCCTTTTCATCAAGAAAAAACACCTTCCTTTACAGTTAATGAGGATAAAGGATTTTTTCATTGCTTTGGATGTGGTGAGCATGGAAGTATTTTCGATTTTATAATGAAGACACGTAATTTGAGCTTTCCAGAGGCTGTTGAGCAACTTGCCGATGAAGCTAATATTGAAATTCCAAAAACTACACCTGAGGAGTTGCGCAAGCAGAAGCGTGCACGAGGAATCCATGAAGTAATGGAATTAGCAACAGTTTATTATCAGAATCTATTAAGATCGCCATCAGGTGAAAAAGCCGTTCAATATCTTGAACAGCGTGGTATTAAAGATAATTCGATTAAAGAATTTCGTCTCGGTTTTGCTCCAAATAATCGAAACCAGCTTAAAATTGAATTATCTAAAAAGGGTATTTCAGATACTCTTATGATTGAAGCGGGATTGTTAATTCAACCTGAAAATGCTGAAAGCCTGCCATATGACCGTTTTCGTAGTCGTATTATATTCCCCATTGGAGATAAAAGGGGTAAAATAATTGCATTTGGAGGTAGAACTTTAGGTAAGGGAGAGCCAAAGTATTTAAACTCGCCTGAAACACCAATTTTCACAAAAGGCCATAATTTATATTCGCTGGATCGTGCCTCAAACTCAATTAATAAAACAGATAAAATAATTGTTGTAGAGGGCTACACAGATGTGATTTCACTCTACCAGGCTGGTTATAAGAATTGCGTAGCACCATTGGGAACAGCGTTGACTGAGAGCCAAGTAAGGTTGCTTTGGCGTTGGACGTCTGAACCTATTTTATGTTTTGATGGGGACACTGCTGGTCAGAGAGCAGCAGGTCGTGCCGCTACAAATATACTGCCGCACTTAAAGCCAGAGAAAAGTTTAAGTTTTGTTTTGCTGCCCGAAGGCGAAGACCCAGATAATCTAATTAAAACAAAAGGTGTCAGTGCGATAAAAAGTTTAATCAATGTGGCGGTGCCGTTATCAGAAATTTTATGGCGTATCAGCAAAGTAGGCTATCGAATTGAAACTCCTGAAGATAGGGCTGGATTTGATAAACGGTTGAGGGAAATGGCGTTATTGATAGAGGACAAAACAGTTCAGAAATATTATTTGGACTCATTCAAACAACGCCTCTGGGAAGAGTTTGCGAGAAGGAAAAAACCTTCAGAATATGGGAAGAAAGCTAATGTATCGCTCCCTATCAAAAAGTCGTCAACCTCAGGTGTCATTGATGTAAATTTGATTCAACAAGCTATTTTAATTATTACGTTGATAAATTATCCAATATTGTTTGAAAAGATTGGAGAACAACTGGCTGCGATCGAGTTTAATTCTTCTGAGCTTGACAAGCTGAGGCAAGAAGTATTAAAAATCCTCGCTTTGAAGCCCGCTATCAATCGTGAGGAATTACAAGACTATTTGAATGATAAGGGTTTTTTAGAACTCTTGGGTACTTTGTCTACTGGGCAATTTCTAAACCACACTAGTTTTGCCCAACCGGAGGGTGATATTGTACTAGTGCATAAGGGATGGGACCAAACATTTAGGTTGTTTCAGCGTACTCAGTTGTTGGATGAAATACAAAAAGTTGAGAAAGAGCTTGCTGAAAACCCAACCAGAGAAATTTTTGATCTCTTAATCGCTCTAAAAGAGACAGTAACCAAGAAAGAAGATGCGGAGTTTATATAATAAAAAGTAATTTTTTAGAATTTGATTTCATTTATGTTTTTATTTTATGAATATAGGCTGGGCAACAAAGGTTAAAAAATATAATGTTAAATGAATTGGGTAATTTGTAGATAGCTCAAAGCGGGGTTCCATGGCCAATACTACTGAAACTGCAGCAAAAAGAAAAACCCAAAATAATGGCGCCAATAACGATGGCCCACTTTTGGATTCGATTAATGCGGCTGTAAAAAAGATGATAGCTACGGGTAAAGAAAGAGGGTTTGTTACCTATGATGAGCTAAACGAGGCGCTTCCTCCCGAACAAGTCTCGTCGGAGCAGATTGAGGATACCATGTCTATGTTATCTGAATCAGGAGTTAATGTAATAGAATCAGAGGATACTGAAGACTCATCAAATAATAGTAATGAAACAAGTCAAAAATCTGATGGTGGAAAAGATTCGGCGTCCGGAAATGTAAGTGAAAGTGATACTGGGCGTTCAGATGACCCCGTTCGGATGTATTTGAGAGAAATGGGTAGTGTTGAACTTCTCTCGCGAGAGGGCGAAATTGCTATTGCAAAACGAATAGAAGCGGGAAAGGAAATGATGATCGGGGGAATAATTGAGAGCCCGATGACCATTCGTGCTTTATTGGGATGGCGAAAAGACCTAGATGAAGAAACGATGCTCTTAAGAGATATTATTGATTTGGATGCGACTTTCTCTGGACCCAAAGAGGACCATACAGCGCTAAAACTAGAAGATGCGAATGATGACGATGAAGAGGACGATATTGAAGATATAATTGCTGCTTCAGCGCCAACGGTGAATGACAGTATAGAGAAGGACAAGTCTAAAACTTCTTCTAATGATTATGATGAAAACGAAGAAGACGTCGATCAGGAAGAAGACGAAGACGAAGACGAAGATGAAGAAGACGGCGAAAATAATGTCTCTCTGGCGGTTATGGAAGAGACCCTTTTACCGATTATTTTAGAAAAATTTGATGGGATAAAAAAAACATATGCTAAGTTGCATCGGGCTCATGAAAAACGGTTAGTTTTAGCTCATACCGGTGTAGCCATAAATGCAACGGCTAAAAAAAGAATAGATAAACTGAGCGCTGAGTTAGTGGAATTGATGGAGGGTATTCATATCAATAATAACCGTCTCGATTATCTATTGGGGCATATGTATGATTTGAATCGTAAATTAATTGGCTTTGAAGGCCGTTTGTTGAGAATGGCGGTGAAGGGCAAGGTCAAACGGACTGAATTTTTGGAGGAATACCACAATAATGAATTAGATTCAAAATGGTTATCCAGAGTATCGAGGTTAAAAACCAAGGGCTGGTCTGATTTTTCGAAAAAAAATAAGAATGAGATAAAGGAAATTCGCGATCAGATTTCTGAAATCGCGAGTGAAGTGGGTCTTCCGATAGGTGAATTTCGTCGCCTTGTCTCTGTTGTACAAAAGGGAGAAAGAGAATCTGCTAAGGCAAAAAAAGAAATGATAGAGGCAAATCTGCGTTTGGTAATCTCTATTGCAAAGAAATATACAAATCGGGGTTTGCAATTTCTTGATTTGATACAGGAAGGAAATATTGGTTTAATGAAGGCGGTAGATAAATTTGAATATCGCCGTGGTTATAAATTTTCAACTTATGCAACTTGGTGGATTCGGCAAGCCATCACACGTTCTATTGCCGATCAGGCACGTACCATTCGCATACCAGTGCATATGATTGAGACAATTAATAAATTAGTTCGTACATCGAGGCAGATGTTGCATGAGATAGGAAGAGAACCAACCCCTGATGAGCTGGCGGTAAAATTAGCTATGCCAGTTGATAAAGTACGTAAAGTTCTAAAAATTGCGAAAGAGCCAATAAGTCTAGAGACACCAATTGGTGATGAGGAAGATAGTCATTTAGGGGATTTTATAGAAGACAAGAACGCTATTCAGCCGTTAGACGCCGCTATTCAAGGTAATTTGAGAGAGACGACTACACGAGTGCTGGCGAGTTTAACCGCCCGTGAAGAGAGGGTCTTAAGAATGCGCTTTGGTATAGGAATGAATACGGACCATACGTTAGAGGAAGTTGGTCAACAATTTTCTGTAACACGAGAGCGTATTAGGCAAATTGAGGCGAAAGCTCTTAGAAAACTTAAACACCCTAGTCGTTCGCGTAAATTACGTAGTTTTCTTGATTATTAACTTCACCCTTTAGATGTTATTCACTAATTATTTGGTTTTTTGGGGCTTGACCAATAATCATTTAAGGTTAGTTTTACGCTGTTTGGTGGGGGCCCGTAGCTCAGCTGGTTAGAGCCGGCCGCTCATAACGGTCTGGTCGCAGGTTCGAGTCCTGCCGGGCCCACCATTTTTTTTGTTCTGAACAGAGGTTAGTTTATTGTAACATTTTGTTTTTTAATCTAGTATTGGCAACGTGTGTTCCGTAGGTGTCTATGCCGGTTCTATTTGAAATTTTTGTGAAATAATTTTCTCATTTCTGTGTGAAGGGTGGTTAGAGTGTATCAGGAGATTGTTGATGAAGCGATGGCGCTTAAACCTCTTTTGAGGGAGCGCGCTCGTGATGCCGAAATAGCTAGAAAAATGCCTAAGGAAACAGTCCAAGATTATATTAATTCTGGTGTATTAAAAAGCCTACAGCCAAAAAAGTACGGTGGTCACCAAGCAGATTGGGAGACCATGCTGTCAGTTATTATGGCATTGGCTCAAGGTGATGCTTCCCAAGCCTGGGTTGCTGCTGTGTATTCGGTTCATGTGCTCGACGTTACGATGTATCCTGAACAGGCGCAACAGGAAGTTTGGGGAAAAAATCCAGATCAACTAGTAGTTTCCGGCGTTGCTCCAAGCGGTAAAGGAGATAGAACGGATGATGGTGTCATTGTAAGTGGCAGGTGGGGGTTCGTTAGCGGTGTGGCTCATGGCAACTGGGCCGAACTAGGTTTTATGATGCCTCACGAGAAGACGGGTGAGCTTACCCACCATTTGTGTCTGGTTCCGGCTGAATGTTTGGACATTGAAGACACTTGGCACGTTATGGGAATTGTTGGCTCAGGAAGCTGCCATGTGTCTGTTAAAGATGTACTAGTTCCACACCATAGAATTATCACTCGAACAGAACAGCGCCAGGGTACAGCGCCCGGAACGACTTCTCACGAAGATAAAATTTATCAGACACCTTATTTGACAGTGCCGCCTTCGGTTTTGGCATCCGTTGTGGTCGGTGCTGCCGAGGGCGCTCTTGAAGAATATCTCGAATTTACAAAAACACGTTCTCAACGAAATACCGCAGTCGCAGAAAGGGAGAGCATGCAATTGCGCGTCGCTGAGTCGTCTGCCGAGATTGATCTCGCTCGCGTTCTTCTGTTGCGCATTGCTGAAGAAGCATCTGTAGGGATGCGTGAATTTGGACACCTTTCAGTCGAGAGGCGCGCTAGGATGCGAAGAGATACTGCCTACGCATGCACACTTTCCAAACGGGCCGTCGAACGATTGTTTGAAGCGTCTGGCGCGCATGGTTTGTATCTAAACGAAACATTTCAGCGGCAGTATCGAGACGTCAAAGCTGCCAGCAACCATATTGCGATTGGTTGGGATCGGTGTGGTGGGACCTATGGGCGAGTTGCACTTGGATTGGAACCCGGTCCAGATGAGATATAGTTTAAACGACTAGATGTCCTAGAAAACTTGAGATGAAAATAGGGGGGGGAATGATTAAAGTTACTGATTTGGCCTATGGACGTTTGGCGGCACCTGACCTTGATAGGATGGAAGAGTTTCTTGTCGATTTTGGAATGGTTAGAGCTGACCGTACCAAGAATGCTCTGTATATGCGTGGAACAGACGGCGACCATCACCTTCATGTCACTGAACTTGGTGAGCCGAGCCATATAGGCATGGCGTGGTGGGCAAGGAGCTATGATGATTTGGAGAAAATCTCTAAAGCGCCAGGTGCAAGTGAAATCCACGAAATAGATGAGCCTGGCGGTGGCAGCCGCGTTACCCTTACGGATCCCGATGGTCGCATCATAGAAGTTATTTACGGGTTGGAAAATTTAGATGATCTCGAGGTTCGAGATGTTCTGATCAATACTGGAAAAAACAAAAACCTTCGAACGGATCTTCAGCGTGTTTCACTCAATCCTGGAAAATCGAGTCTCGTTAAAAGAAGTGCTCACGTTGTTGTTAAAACAAAAGATCTGGTCAAATTCAATAAATGGTACCAGTCAACTCTCGGACTGGCGACTACCGATAGCGTTAAAAGTGGGGAAGATGAAAGCGTCGATATGATGACTTTTAACCATATCGATGCTGGTCAAGCCTATGTGGACCACCATGTTTTACTTGGCATTCAATCTGATCACGCAGAATTCAATCATCTCTCATTCGAAGTGGCTGATTTTGATGATGTGCAGACTGGTCATAACTATCTGAAATCGAAAGGTTACAAACATGCTTGGGGTATAGGTAGGCATATGCTCGGTAGTCAAATTTATGATTATTGGCGAGACCCATGGGGACGTATACACGAGCATTGGACCGATGGTGACGTCGTTAATAGCAAACATACCGCACAAAGGTGGGATATGCCGGTCGGACTGAATAGTCAGTGGGGACCAGATATCTCTGAAGATTTTTTAGATGACCCACATCTCCACGCTCTTTAATCTTACGACGGATAAATATGATTAGGTGGCAAAAACATAATAGTTTCCTGATTTCAAACGGAATAGGTGGGCGATGCCTCTCTGAACAGCCGTTTAGTCTGGAGTTTTAGTGTCCTCAAGCAAACCAAATTTCCTCTTTATCATGACTGATCAGCATCGGGCCGATCACATTGGCAGTTACGGTAATTCTGTCATCAGTACGCCAAATATTGACTCGATCGCGACTAATGGTCTGTCATTTGACAAGTTTTATGTCTCCAACCCGATCTGCATGCCCAATCGTGCCACACTAATAACGGGCCGCATGCCGTCCATTAATGGCGTGCTGACGAATGGATTACCTCTGCCTTGGAATTCAAACACGTTTGTAAATGTCTTGAAACAGGCAGAATATCATACTGCCCTTGTCGGTAAGTCTCATCTTCAAAACATGGTCAACTGGAAAGTAGAAGATTGGAATTATCCTCCGGTGGGTGGGGGGCTGCCGTTGCATGACGATTATAATGATGCCTATTTGAATACACGACGTGGTAAAGAGTATCAAAATGAGCGCGTTGATTTGTTTAAGCAAAACCCAGACCGAGAGGTGATGTTGCCCTATTATGGTTTCGAATATGTTCGGTTTGCCAATAACCATGGCGATTATGTTGGTGGGCATTATACCAGATGGGCTCACGAACAGTATGAGAATTTTGGAAGTCTTGTTGGGCCGGAGAATCAATTGCCGGGAAACAACTATATTGCGCCACAGGCCTGGCGGACAGCAGTACCTGAAGAATTGCATTCTACCGCCTATGTCGAATCTTCGACAATAGAATATTTGGAAAAATACTCGGCTTCAGATGATGATAATCCTTTCTTCATTCAAGTAAGTTTTCCCGATCCTCATCACCCCTTTGTTCCGCCTGGCAAATACTGGGAGATGTATAATCCGGCAGATTGTCCAGTTCCGGACGCTTTCGGTCAAGAGCAAAATGACCCGCCGCCGTTTCAAAGAGAACTCGAGCGACAATATAAAAACGGTGAACGGAAGATCAGGGCCGCCGCTTACGTCGCTAACGAGCGGGAAATTCGAGAGAGTGTTGCCTTAACTTACGGCATGATTTCGTTTGTCGATGACGCCATTGGCCGTATTTTAAATAAACTGAAGCAGCTTGGGTTGGACGACCAAACCGTTGTTGTTTTCACCTCTGATCACGGTGACCTGATGGGTGATCATGGGCTCATGCTAAAACACTGTTTTCATAATGATGGGTTAATTCGGGTTCCTTTCTTGTGGTCCGATCCAAACGGGGATCACAAGGGTGAGCGGACGGAATTACTCAGCGGAACGATTGATATTGCCTCAACAATTCTGGGCCGTGCGGGGCTCGCACCGTATCATGGAATTCAAGGGTTTGATGTTGTGGATGCTGTGTCAAAGGGCACCGATCTGCCGCGGCTGGGTATCCTAATTGAGGAAGATGAGATTCCCTTTAATGCCAATTGTGGTCAATATTTAAAGACTCGGACCTTTGTAACAGAGCGATGGCGTTTGACCTATTGGCTGGAGCATTGTTTTGGTGAGTTGTATGACCGTCACAATGACCCGCTAGAACTTAATAACTTGTGGAATGATCCAGTAGCTCATGCTGATAAGTCTCTACTGCTCGAGATGATGATGCGGGAACGATTCAGCTTGGATGAAATGTCCCCTAAAGCAGAGTTTTGTGCTTAGATACTGATTGCAGGCTAAATTCGGAGTTAATAAAAAAAGAAAATATTTTCTGTATTTTCTCTTTTAAATAAGGTATTCGAAACGAGGCGATTTTGAGCTAAACTGAGTCCACTAACATTTTTTTAAAATATGAGTGAAAGTACCTTATATTGATTATTGATTGTCACGGTCATCAGACCATTGTTCCCAAGGCTCATCTCGAATATCGGGAGGCGCAAAAGGCGCGGCTTGAAAACCCTGCTTTGCCTGAACCCCCCAAACCGAATATGAGTGATGATGAAATTCGAGAGGGTATTGAAGCCAATCAATTAAAATTACTAAGAGAACGGGGTGCTGATATTACAATCTTCTCACCCAGGGCTTCTAGGATGGAACCCCATGTTGGCGATGAGTCAACTTCTCTTGATTGGTCAATTGCTTGTAATGATCTTATTTGGCGGGTAACAGATCTTTTCCCTGATAACTTCATTGGGGTTTGTCAATTACCACAAACACCTGGCGGCTCTCTTGATAATTCTATTGCGGAGCTTGAAAGATGCGTCACTGAACTCGATTTTGTTGGGTGCAACTTAAACCCAGATCCGTCTGGTGGGCATTGGACGTCACCATCTTTGACGGATAAATACTGGTATCCATTTTATGAAAAGATGGTCGAGCTTGATGTGCCCGCTATGGTGCATGTGTCGGGCTCTTGTAATCCAACTTTCCATGCAACCGGATCTTATTATATTGCAGCGGACACCAATGCCTTTATGCAATTTATTGAAGGTGATCTTTTTAAAGATTTTCCAGACCTTAGATTTATTATTCCTCACGGTGGTGGCGCAGCACCCTATCATTGGGGACGCTATCGTGGGCTTGCCGATATGCTTGGTCGACCAACGCTCGATGGACATGTTATGCAAAACGTTTATTTTGATACCTGTGTATATCACCAGCCTGGCATCGATTTGTTATTTGAAGTTATAGATATTGATAATATTTTGTTCGGGTCTGAAATGGTCGGGGCGGTAAGGGGAATTGATCCCGAAACCGGCCAGTTTTTTGATGATACGAAGCGATACGTGGATGCACTAAATCTCTCCGATGTTGATCTTGCTAAGATATATGAAGGTAATGCACGGAGGGTTTATCCGAGGCTTGATAGCCTTCTTAAAAAGAGAGGGCTCTAGTTATGGGGCAAGATTTTCCAATGGACCCTCCTGATTGGCGTGTTTGGCATCCCAGTCCGACAAAGCCAACATTCGTTCCACCAAAGGGTGCAGTGGATGCCCATTGCCATGTTTTTGGACCAGGAGATGTGTTTCCTTTTGCAGCGACCCGGAAATATACGCCTTGCGACGCTTCAAAAGATCAACTTTGGGCCTTGAGGGAACATATAGGTTTTTCCAAGAATGTCATTGTTCAGGCAACCTGTCATGGCGCTGATAATCGGGCGTTAGTTGATGCGTTGAATCATTCTAACAACACAGCGAGGGGGGTGGCAACGGTTAAACGTGACATCACCGATAATGAACTTCAAGAGCTCGATAAAGCGGGTGTGCGCGGTGTACGTTTTAATTTCGTAAAGAGGTTGGTAGATACCTTACCAACTGATGATCTTGTTGAAATAGCTGAGCGCATCAAGTCGTTTGGTTGGCACATCGTAATTTATTTTGAGGCGCCAGAGCTTCCTGAGTTATACGATTTTTTTTCAAATCTCCCAACAACCGTCGTTGTTGATCATATGGGCCGTCCAGATGTATCAAAGTCGGCTGATGGGCCCGAGTTTGAGCTTTTTATGAAACTTATGACAGAAAACGAAAACTTCTGGACAAAGGTCACCTGTCCTGATCGCCTATCAAACGAAGGGCCTCACGGGTACAGCGATGTGGTCCCGTTCGCTAAAAAACTTGTCGATACATTCTCAGATCGTGTTCTTTGGGGCACGGATTGGCCTCATCCAAATTTGAAAAGTCATACGCCAGATGATGGTCATCTTGTTGATTTCATTCCCAAGATTGCCACTTCGTTAGAACTTCAACAAAAGCTCCTCGTTGATAATCCGATGAATTTATATTGGGGTTAAGGCAGAGTTTATTATAAATTAGTTAATCCGGTATGATAGCAGTTACCTCAATTTCAAGTCGAGCATCTTTCTCTACTAAGCCAGCCACTTGAATACCTGTCATAGCCGGATAAACTTTGCCTAATACGTCTGTATAAGCTGTCCCTAGTTGTTTAAGAGACGCTCTATATTCTTCCATATCAACAAAATACCAGGTCATTCTGGTAATGTGTGAGGAATCGGCGCCCCCTTCCTTGAGTAAGGCTAAAATATTTTTCAACGCTTGGCGCGCTTGCGCAACAAAGTCTATTGACTCAAATTCCTCGTGTTCATTCCATCCTACCATTCCAGCAAGAAAAATATGAGTTCCCTTTGCTGCGACGCCGTTACTGTAACCTTTTGGCTTTGGCCAATTTTCCGGTTGCAATATTTTCATGGCTAAGTTCCTCAAGCAAGTGTTTGGGTGTTGACTTCCGTTAAAAAAAGAGATTGTTTAACCTTAAATCATTTAAGGCTAAACTAATATACAAATTAGATAAGAGCAATGCTTCGGCATAGAAAACGTTACGTTTAATAGGAAATATTCAATGAAAATCTCGTGTATTGGTGGAGGGCCAGCCTCTTTATATTTTTCAATCTTAGCAAAGAAAGAAAACCCTAGTTGGGATATATCAGTTTATGAGCAAAATCCTGATAATGTGACTTTTGGTTTTGGTGTCGTATTTTCGGACGAGACCATGGAAAATTTTAAAGATGCGGATATTGAATCATACAAAGCAATTACAAATAGTTTTGTGCATTGGGACGATATTGATGTGTTTCATAAAGGGCATCAAATTCGCTCTCGTGGCCATGGTTTTGCCGGAATGCAACGTCTTAAATTGCTGCAGATACTCGAAGCTCGGGCGCGTGAATTAGGTGTCACAATTATTCATGATATTATTGTAAAGGATTTAAGTGATTACCAAGATTCTGATTTAATACTCGCAAGTGATGGGATTGCCTCTTCAATTCGAGGCAAATATTCTGAAGAATTTGGAGCTGATGTCGTCATGCGACCCAATAAGTTCACTTGGCTTGGTTCAACTAAAGCATTCGATACGTTTACTTTTTATTTTAACGAGTATGAGGGGGGGCTCTGGCGGGCACATTGCTACCAATATATGCCAGGTAGATCCACATTCATTGTAGAAACAACTGAGGATACCTGGCGACGCTCTGGTCTAGAAACTGCTACTGAAGATGATACGGTGGATTATATAGGTAGAGTTTTCGAAAAAGAACTCGGTAACGATACACTCATTACAAATAACTCAATTTGGCGAACATTTCCAAGAGTAAAAAATAAGAATTATTTTCATAAAAATATTGTTTTGATGGGCGATGCCCTTCACACCGCCCACTTTTCAATTGGGTCAGGAACTAAGCTTGCTATGGAAGATGCGGTTACACTTTTTGAGGCTGTTAATGAGAATAATCATGATTTGAAGACAGCCCTAACGGCTTTCCAAGAAAAAAGAGAGCCTATTGTAAATGCTCTTCAAAGAGCGGCCCAAGTAAGTATGGAGTGGTTTGAGAATGTGGAACGTTACCACGATATAATGGAGCCAATGCAATTCTCTTATTCATTGCTGACACGTAGTCTTAGAATCAATCATCAGAATTTTGGCCTTCGTGATTTGGAACTATTAAATCAGGTTGATAACTGGGTAGCGGATAAAGCTTCAGAACAGACTGGCATACCTAAAGAGAGAGAAACCGTACCTCCAATTTTTACACCATTTAAATTAAGAGATATGGTTATACCTAATCGTATAGCTGTATCTCCGATGTGCATGTATTCGGCTGATGACGGCCTCGTTGGTGATTGGCATCTTGTGCACCTTGGAAGTAGAGCAGCTGGTGGCGCTGGACTTATTATGACCGAGAGCACAGCAGTCTCAAAAGAGGGAAGAATCACCCCTGGCTGTGCAGGCATGTATAATGATGATCATTGCGCCGCGTGGGCGCGAATAGTCGACTACACGCATCAGCATTCAGAAGCAAAAATAGGTATTCAGTTGAGTCACGCTGGTCGCAAGGCATCAACTAAACTACAGTGGGAGGGTGGAGAGCAGGCACCTTTACAAGAAGGCGCATGGCCAACCATGGCAGCCTCAGCAATACCTTATTCAAAAAATAATCCTGTCCCTAAGGAAATGGATCGACAGGATATGGATTTGGTTCGTGAACAGTTCGTTGCCGCAACATTAAAAGCTGAACAAGCTGGCTTTGATATGATTGAGCTTCATTGCGCTCATGGCTATTTGCTCAATACATTTCTATCTCCAAAAACGAATAAACGTTCGGATGAATATGGCGGATCAATTGAAAATCGCCTTCGATACCCCGTTGAAATATTTAGAGCCATAAGACAAAGCTGGCCGGAAACCAAGCCGATCTCAGTGAGAATTTCGGCAACTGATTGGGTCGAGGGGGGAGTAGAAATGAATGATATATTAGATATTGCCAAGACCTTTAAATTATTGGGCTGTGATATTTTGGATGTTTCCTCCGGTCAGGTTGTTTCAGATGAAAACCCAGAATATGGTAGATTATTTCAACTTCCTTTTTCTGATCAAATACGTATGGAAGCTAATATACCCACTATGACCGTTGGTAATATACAATCCTACGCCGATGCAAATTCGATAATAGCAAGTGGGCGAGGTGATATTTGCGTAATCGCTAGAATGCATCTTTTTGATCCCTACTGGACACGTCATGCCGCTAACAACTTAAATTATGATTTGAAAATGCCAAACCAATACAAGTCAGTGCAAAAGTATACGCCCCGTTGGACTTAAAATTTTGCAGTGAAAAATGACCGATAAACTGGTTATATATTACACTCGTTTTAAGGACATTTGTTTTGTAGGTGACATATAACTCTCCAATGGTAAACTTATTTAAAACTTGTTTTTTGTGAGATTTCTAAAATGTCAAATACCAATAATTCTCTTGAAATGCGACTTCTGGATACCTTTCCTTATCCCATGATGATATTAAATGAAAAACGGGAATTGAAATATGCAAATAGCGCTGCATCCGAAATATTTGATATTAGAGCTATAGGACGTGATTTATCTTTATCTATCAGAATACCTGAGTTACTTGAGGCAACTAGTTTAGCAATAAAAGAAAAAAAACATTCTGAAATTGAGATTTCCTTGTCTACGCCGGTTTATCGAGTGTTACGAGCTAATATTATTAGTAACGTAAATCTTATTGAATTTTTTAACGCTTCAATAATGATTTCTTTTCTGGATATTACATCTCAAATTTTTTCTGACAAGGTACGCCAAGATTTTATAGCAAATTTAAGTCACGAGTTAAGATCACCGCTCGCTTCTTTAATTGGCTTTATTGAAACTCTGAGCGGCCCTGCTCGGGATGATGAAAATGCTAGGTTAAAATTTTTAAAGTTAATGAAAGGTGAGACTTATCGGATGATTCGTATGGTTGATGATCTTTTGTCATTAGCAAAGATTGAGGGTCGAGAGAGTATAAAACCAAACGATCAAATAAACATCATTCAACTTTTAAATACTAATCAAGAGTTATTTTTAGCCCGCGCTGAAAAGAACCTAATTGATTTTAATATGAAACAGTTGACTGAAATACCCAATATAACTGGTGACCAAGATGAATTGATGAAAGTTTTTCAAAATTTAATTGATAATGCCATAAAATATGGAGACAAAAATTCTCCGGTCACCATTGAAGTTTTTATGGTTACACACATTCCAGACCTTGGCGGGAAAGGTGTAGCTATTTCGATTTTTAATAAAGGTGAGGATATCGCTCCAGAACATATTCCTCGTTTAACAGAACGCTTTTACAGAATTGATAAGAGCCGATCTAGAGAATTAGGTGGAACAGGTCTCGGGCTAGCGATTGTAAAACATATTTTGAACAGACATCGAGGAATATTAAAGATAGAAAGCAAAAAGGGTTATGGCTCAACTTTTATAGTATATTTACCAATAAAAAATAGCCATTAGTTGATTTATTGAAAATAACTTACAAAATTATAAGAATATAGATAAGCAACGTATGAATATTTCAAAGCATATAGAGTATAAAGTTTGTTAATATTTGAATGGATAGTTTCTAGTTTAATATTTTTCGGGAATGTATAAATTTTCTGGTAATACCCCGCGCCCGTAGTCGGGATTAAATATTCGTTCTGGTAGATTTATCTTTTTAGTTTTTTTTACTTCGTGATATGGAATGAGGCTTAATAGGTGAGTAATGCAATTTAACCTTGCGCGCTTTTTATCATTTCCCTCTACAATGAACCAAGGCGCTTCTGGAATATTTGTTTGCGTAATCATCTCCTCTTTTGCCTTGGTATATTCTTCCCATCTTATGCGAGATTGCAAATCCATAGCGCTTAATTTCCACTGTTTTATCGGATCGTGAATTCGTGTCAAGAACCGCAACTGTTGTTCTTGGTCCGTGATTGAAAACCAGTATTTAACTACCTTAATTCCAGACCCTATCAACATACGCTCAAATTCAGGTGCATCATAAAAGAACTGATTTACCTGATTTTTTGTTGCAAATTTCATCACTCGTTCCACACCAGCGCGACTATACCATGATCTATCAAAGAGAACAATTTCGCCTCCTGCTGGCAAATGTTCTACAAATCGTTGAAAGTACCATTGTGTTTTTTCGCGCTCATTTGGTGCTTTCAGGGCTACAACCTTGCAAATTCGAGGGTCTAAACGCTGCGTAATTCTTTTTATAACCCCTCCTTTACCAGCAGCATCTCGTCCTTCAAAAATTACAACTAATTGATATTTGTTTTTTACAACCCAATCCTGTAATTTCACTAGTTCCATTTGCAGTTCTAATAATGTTTTAAAGTATGTTCGACGGTTTAATGTCGTTTTTCTGTTTTTATCGATTAAATTTTCTAATCCTGACGGTATTCGGTAATCATCCATTTCAAGTTCAAGTTCTTCATCAAAGAAGTCCTCCAACTCGGCTTTAACCCAATCATCATCAACACTATTATTACGTAGGTTTGGATTTATAAAAGCTTTAGCCTGGGAAATTAGTGTCTCGCATTTATTTTTGCTAAGGCCAGTTAAATTCTTAAGTCGAGCGGCATTAAATCGCGATAGTTTTCGGGGCGTATTTATGCCCTTTTCCGCCAAAAGGAGAGCGGTTTTTTGACCAATGCCGTTTAATTGTATGAAGTCTGAAACTTTCTTCACAGTAATTACTCTCTAAAATTTAAATGTCTAGTTTATCGCTTAGATGCAATTATTTAATAGTTTTTGCGAAGTTTAAATGCAAATTCCCGCTTTAATGATTACCCTTAAGTGTAGAGATAAATAAATTACCGCTTTGTTTAATCAAAAACAAATTTTTTTTTGAACGTCATAAAAATGTAATAAAATTGTCATAGAGTGGTAACTGCAATGTTATCTAAGACAGGCTGATATCAATCACGTTCACAATCTTATTTTTAACATTTTAGAGAGAATTTACCATGTCAAAAAAATTATTTGGATTAATAGCATTATTTTTATTATCATTTACATCTATTTCTGAAGCTCGGGATCAAATAAGAATAGTTGGTTCATCGACAGTTTTTCCGTTTGCCACCGCTGTTGCTGAGAATTTTGGAAAAACAACTTCCTTTAAAACGCCAGTCGTTGAGAGTACAGGATCGGGCGGGGGTATGAAGCTTTTTTGCGCTGGTGTTGGTGTAGGACACCCGGATATCACGAATGCCTCTCGTCGGATTAAATCGTCTGAGTACAAAAAATGTATGGGTAAAGGAATTGGAATTACCGAAGTGAAAATTGGTTTTGATGGCATTGTTATAGCCAATTCAAAAAAATCAAAACGGTTGGCCATTACTAAAAAACATATTTTTCAAGCGTTAGCGCATAAAGTACCGGTTAATGGAAAGTTGGTAGACAATCCTTACAAGACTTGGAGTGATATTGACAAATCTTTACCGAGTACAAAAATTGAAGTACTGGGACCGCCACCTACTTCTGGAACTCGTGATGCATTCAGTGAACTAGCGCTTGAGGGTGGTGCAAAAAAGTTTCCAAGTTTGGCTGCACTTCGTAAGAAAGATAAAAAAGCATTTAAGAAAATAGCTCACTCAGTGCGTGAAGACGGTGCTTTTATTGAAGCTGGTGAGAATGATAATTTAATCGTTCAAAAATTAGAAGCAAACCCGAACGCTTTTGGCATTTTTGGTTTCAGCTTTTTAGATCAAAACTCTGATAAGCTTCAGGGTGCTAGTGTAGATGGAAATTTGCCAACCTTTGAGGCAATCGCGGGTGGGCAGTATGGAGTTTCTCGCTCTTTATTCTTTTATGTTAAGCATCAGCATGTAGGTGTTATTCCAGGGATCAAAGAGTTTGTATCAGCCTTTACTAATGAAAAAGCTTGGGGTGAAGATGGGTATTTAATTGATAAAGGTCTTATACCTCTCCCGAATGCTGATCGCAAATCAATTGGATCTGCTGCAGTAAATATGGTTAAATTAAAAATGTAATGAGTAATAATTGATCGATTTTTTCTATAGTTATATACTTTAGAAAAAATCGATCACTATTAAGTATGAGAAAAAATGAACACCTTCTCTTTTATCTCTGTTTTCCTTATTGTTTTGTCTGGCGCTTATATTTTTGGTAAAAGGTATGCGCTATCTTCCGTAAAAAATTCAACTGAATTACACTCATTGCCTTCATATCATGGTTTTTATGTTGCAATTTGGTTTGCATTTCCTGCATTGATAGTATTGGTGTTCTGGTATTTTATTGAACCGATAATCATTAAAAGTATTTTATTGGAATCAATTAGAAACACAGCGCTTCTTGAATCAACAACGCCTGATTTGCTCCTAAATGATATTAAAAACCTTGCAACTAATTCCTTTGCTTTAAAATCAGCCTCTGCAGTTAAATTGGAATTAGTAAATAGATATTTAGAGTTAAAATCACTCGGTATTTATTTGAAAATAGTAATTCTATTTTCCATTGGTATGCTCGGTATTTTTATAGCTCGAAAAAAGTTATCCCCTAAAATGAGAGCCCGTCAGTCCGTAGAGAGAGTATTTACGTTGGTTCTCAGCGCTTGTTCAATTATCGCTATTGTAACTACAATAGGCATAGTCCTCTCACTATTGTTCGAGTCTATTCGGTTTTTTAATCAGGTTTCACCCGCTGAATTTTTATTCGGTTTACACTGGAGTCCTCAAACTGCACTTAGGTCCGATCAAATTGGGGCTTCAGGAGCTTTTGGGGCTGTGCCCATATTTGCGGGGACACTTTTAATTACTCTCATTGCTATGATTGTGGCTATACCTGTAGGTCTTTTGTCAGCAATTTATATGGCGGAGTATGCATCACCAAAGTTTCGCAACTGGATTAAACCAACTCTTGAAATACTCGCTGGCGTTCCGACCGTAGTCTACGGATTCTTCGCAGCTTTAACTGTTGCGCCGGTTATCCGTGGCTTTGGAGAATCGATGGGGTTAAGTGTTGCTTCAGAGAGTGCCCTAGCTGCTGGATTAGTTATGGGAGTTATGATTATACCCTTCATATCCTCCTTATCCGATGATATTATCAATGCTGTCCCGCAATCTTTGCGCGATGGCTCTTATGCTATGGGCGCAACCAAATCAGAAACAATTAAAAAAGTTGTTCTTCCAGCTGCATTACCAGGAATAGCGGGCTCTATTCTGCTCGCCGTAAGTAGAGCGATTGGTGAAACAATGATTGTGGTTATGGCTGCTGGATTAGCAGCTAAACTTACTGCCAATCCCCTTGAAGCAGTGACTACTGTGACTGTTCAAATTGTTACTCTTTTGGTGGGGGATCAAGAATTTGATAGTCCAAAAACCTTAGCTGCATTTGCTTTGGGTTTGGTTTTGTTTGTTGTCACGCTAATTCTAAATATCGTCGCACTAATAATCGTTCGTAAATATAGAGAAAAATATGATTAACTCGATGCCTAAATCTATTGCTCGTGGACCTAATCTTTCTGCTGAAAGATTTGTAAAACGACATCGATCTGAAAAATATTTTAAATACTTGGGTCTTTTCGCAATCGGAATAGCATTATCTATGTTAATTGTGCTGGTCTCATCTATTATCTTAAAAGGCTATTCAGCATTTTGGCAAACCCATATTGCTATTGATGTGCAGATTACCAGTGAAGACGTTGCTTCTATCTCAAATACGAATTTTAGACGGATTACCCGAACATCAATTGGCTCTGAATTTCCTGAGGTAAAGTCCCGTAGAGACAAGAAGCAGTTATATAAATTATTTAGTAATGGTATTAGTCTTGAGATTGAAGAGTTTTTTTTCAAAAATAAAATTCAAAGTGGCGGTGTTTATCGAGTATGGGTAAAAGCATCTGCGGATATTGATATGCTAAGAAAAGGTTTTATAAATCGAGACCTTGAAGAGACCAATCGACGTATCTCAGATAAGCAATTGAAGTGGTATGATCAATTAGATCAAGAAGGACGAATAGAGAAGAAATTTAATGTCACTTTCTTTACTTCTGCGGATAGCCGTGAACCCGAGCAGGCTGGAATACTGGGGGCCTTAGTCGGCTCAATTTTAACACTTTTTATAACTTTGATTTTATCATTCCCGATCGGAGTGGGTGCGGCCATCTATTTAGAGGAGTTTGCTAAAAAAAATTACTGGTCAGACCTAATTGAAGTTAACATTAATAATTTGGCCGCAGTACCCTCAATTGTATTTGGTTTGCTTGGATTAGCCGTGCTCTTGAATTGGTTTGGCATGCCTAGATCTGCTCCTGTTGCAGGAGGGGCGGTATTGGCTTTAATGACGTTACCCACAATTATAATTTCAAGCCGAGCAGCGCTCAAAGCTGTGCCACCCTCTATTCGTGAGGCTGCTCTTGGCATGGGGGCAAGCCGCCTCCAAACAATGTTACATCATGTCGTCCCCTTAGCAATGCCGGGAATGTTAACTGGCGCGATTATAGGAATGGCGCAAGCATTAGGTGAGTCTGCACCGCTATTAATGATCGGTATGGTTGCTTTCATAGTCGATGTACCCGGAAATTTTACCGACGCTGCGACAGTTTTACCCGTTCAGATTTTTATCTGGGCTGATGCTCCTGAGCGCGCTTTTGTTGAGAGAACGTCTGCAGCTATTATGGTACTTCTTTTATTTCTTGTAACTATGAACCTGGTTGCAATTTTGTTAAGAAAACGTTTTGAGAGGCGTTGGTAAGTTTGTAAAGAATAAAGAAGAAAGTCTATATTAAAAGAATTGGAGAAATTTAAATTGACTGTTAAACTGAAAATGTCGGCTAAAAATGTTGGGGTTTCCTATAATGATAAGGTGGCCCTCTCCGGGGTATCAATAGATTTCTTGGAGCATGACGTTATATCCTTGATAGGTCCATCAGGGTGCGGAAAGTCAACTTTCTTACGTTGTCTTAATAGGATGAATGACACAATTGATGGCTGTGTGGTAAGTGGTGAAATTCAATTGGATAATTATAATATTTACAGCTCAGAAATTGATCCTGTGGAAGTTAGAGCCCGTGTGGGTATGGTTTTTCAAAAGCCCAACCCATTTCCGAAGTCAATATATGATAATATTTGTTATGGACCAAGAATTCATGGCATGGCTAATTCACGTGACGAGTTAGATGAAATTGTAGAATGGAGTTTAACTTCCGCAGGCCTTTGGGAAGAAGTAAAGGACCGCTTAAATGAACCCGGAACTGGATTATCTGGTGGGCAACAGCAGCGACTATGCATTGCGCGGTCAATTGCCATTCACCCGGAGGTTATCTTAATGGACGAACCCTGTTCGGCTTTGGATCCAATTGCGACCGCTAAAATTGAAGAATTATTGGGTCAGTTAAGATCCAAGTTTACAATTATAATTGTCACGCATTCAATGCAGCAAGCAGCACGAATATCAAATAGAACCGCATTTTTTCACTTGGGTGAGCTTATTGAGGAAGGAAAGACAGATGATATATTTACAGTGCCCAAAGATGAGCGAACCCAATCGTATATTACAGGAAGAATAGGGTAGATAACGAAAATGGAAAATGAACATATTTTAACGGCATTTGATGATGATTTGAATAATCTCCAGAATAAGATTGTTGAAATGGGAGGTTTGGTTGAAAAGCAGTTGTTGGATTCTATTGGCGCTTTATTAACATTTGATATGGTTGCGGCTAAAGAAGTTGTATTGCATGATAAGCATATTGATAATCTGGAATTAGAGATTGACGAAGCAATTGTGCGTCTTTTAGCACTTCGATCTCCTGTAGCCGCAGATTTACGGAGTATAATTTCATGTACTAAGATTTCCTGTAACCTTGAGAGAATTGGCGATTATTCTAAAAATATATCGAAGCGTACTCTCGCTATTTCGGACACTGGTAACTTACAACTGATGGGCTCTGGTCCGGTAAAAACAGTTTCTAAAATGGCAGAGATTGTTCAAAATATGATCAAAAATGTATTAGATGCATATATTGAAAAGGACGCTACAAAAGCTGACGATGTTCGCGCAAAAGACGAAGATGTTGATCATATCCACTCGGGCCTCTATAGGGAATTACTCACCTATATGTTAGAGGATCCAAAAAACATTAGTTTGTGTACACACCTATTATTTGTCTCTAAAAATGTAGAAAGAATGGGCGATCATGTTACCTCAATAGCAGAGCACGTTCATTTTATAGTGCATGGGAAAATTCCTGAAGAGAGCCGCATAAAAAGGGACAAATCAAGTTCCACATATCTTTAATAATTAAGAAGAAATTTTATAGTTATGAAACAAAATATTTTAATTGTTGAGGATGAGCCTCCTTTAGTTGAGTTGCTTCGATATAATATGGAGAGTGAGGGTTTTTCAACTATTATAGCGACCAATGGTGAAGACGGTCTATTGCTGGCTATTGAGGAAAAGCCCGACATTATCATACTCGATTGGATGTTACCTAAACTCTCTGGATTAGACGTTTGTCGGCGTTTATGTGAGCATAAAGATACAAAACGAATACCAATTTTAATGCTGACAGCGAGAGGGGACGAGGGAGATAAAGTTTCTGGTTTAACCGCTGGTGCCGATGATTATATTGTTAAACCATTCTCTCCGTCTGAGCTCGTTGCTCGTGTTAAAGCTATTTTGAGACGTACAAGCCCCGATTTTGGGGAAAATAAACTCGAATATGCTGGAATTGTCTTAGATTTATCTGCCCAGAAAGTTAATAGGGATGGGCATTTTATCCACTTAGGGCCTACGGAATATCGTTTATTGCGAATACTGATTGAACGTCCCACACGTGTTTATTCAAGAGAGCAATTGCTCGATCGAGTTTGGGGACGTGATATATATGTTGAGGAGCGCACGGTTGACGTGCACATCAGAAGGTTACGTAAAGCCTTGAACAAATTTGGCGGTGATGATTTAATTAGAACGGTTAGAAGAGGTGGTTATTCTATTGATATTAACGCCAATATGAAAGATTGAATATTTTAAGGAAATTAATAAGCGGATAAATAAACCTTTAAATTTCTTGGGCAAGGGTCAGATTTATAAAATAATCTAAATTATCATTCTTTCCCATATTGAAACTATTATTAAACATTGCTTTTTTTATAATTACATTGATTGCATGCTGACGGCCTCTGCGGTAAAAATTTCATATCACTATTTATTAACTTTATTTTGGAGTAAGGTAGCATGTCTTATCAATATATCTATGTAATGAAAGAACTCAATAAGACGTTGCAAAGTGGCCGTGAATTGATGAAGAATATTTCTTTATCTTTCTTGCCAGGCGCAAAAATTGGTGTTTTAGGGGCTAATGGTGCGGGTAAATCAACTCTCCTTAAAATAATGGCTGGAATAGAGACGGAGTATAATGGAGAGGCTTGGGCTGCTGATGGAGCACGGGTTGGGTATTTACCTCAAGAGCCAGAGTTGGATCCAACCAAAACTGTCGCTGGGAATGCAATGGAAGGAGTTGGTGAAATTAAAGCATTGGTGGATAAATTTAATGACGTAAGCGCAAAATTTGCTGAGCCAATGACGGATGATGAAATGAATACTCTTTTAGAAGAACAAGGCAATCTGCAAGAAAAAATTGACGCAGTTAACGGTTGGGAGATTGATCGTACAGTTGAAATGGCGATGGATGCTTTACGCTGTCCCCCGGGAGATTCAGACGTAACTAAACTCTCAGGCGGTGAAAAAAGGCGCGTCGCTTTGTGTCGCCTCTTATTGCAGAAGCCCGATTTATTGCTGCTTGATGAACCCACTAACCACTTGGATGCTGAATCTGTTGCCTGGCTTGAGCAGCATCTCCATGAATACCCGGGTTGTGTGGTTGCTATCACTCATGACAGATATTTTTTAGATAATGTGGCAGGGTGGATATTAGAGTTGGATAGAGGTCATGGAATTCCTTATGAGGGTAATTATTCATCATGGCTTGAGCAAAAACAAAAACGCCTGCAACAGGATGAAAAGCAGGAACAAGCGCGCCAGAAAACTCTTTCAAATGAGTTGGATTGGATTAGGCAATCGCCTCGGGCACGACAAGCTAAGAGCAAAGCTCGTATTACAGCTTTTGAAAAACTCAAATCCGAGGCAGATAATAAGAGTCCCGATACCAGTCAGATTATCATTCCTCAAGGTCCGAGACTTGGTGATTTGGTAATTGAGGCTGAGGAACTCTCGAAAGGTTTTAATGAACAACTTTTGTTTGATGGTTTAAATTTCAAAATCCCGCCAGGTGCCATAGTGGGGATAATTGGTGCAAATGGCGCAGGTAAAACGACGCTTTTTAATATGATTTCTGGACTAGAAGAATGTAACTCTGGTTCGATTCGTCTGGGGGATACGGTAAAACTTGGTTATGTGGACCAATCTCGGCAAGAGTTAGACGATCAAAAAAATGTTTGGGAAGAAATCTCAGAAGGATTGGATACGGTTGAGCTGGGACATCGATCGATGCAAAGTAGGGCTTATGTCTCACAATTTAATTTTAAAGGTCCGGACCAGCAGAAAAAGGTTGGTGATCTATCAGGAGGTGAACGCAATAGGGTTCATTTGGCTAAGGTGATGAAATCTGGAGCCAATGTTTTGATGTTAGACGAGCCAACGAATGACCTTGATGTTGATACTTTGCGTGCATTGGAAGAGGCTTTGCTTGGATACCCAGGCTGTATTTTAATCACGAGTCACGATCGGTGGTTTTTAGATAGAATTGCAACCCACATAATAGCTTTCGAGGGCGATAGCCAGGTAATTTGGTTCGAGGGAAATTACGATGATTATGAAAGCGATCGTAAATTACGCCTGGGAACTTTGGCGGAGCAGCCACACAGAATTAAGTATAAGCCTTTAACCAGAAACTAATTTCTTATTTTTGACTTTGTAAGTAAGTAATTTTTTTATTTAGAGCTATTATTAATGCACTTACTTTCCCGCCGTTATTCCGAATTACAGATGCAAACTCTGAGCGTTGAGTTCTCGCCCAACTAACGCCCTCTATTAGGAAATCAATTATTTTATATTCGCCATCTTTATAGTTTACACGCCATACAATGTTAACCGGATCAGATTCTGATGCATTAATTGCAGAGCTAACAAATATTGAGTTACCGCGTATTTCAGTTTTAATGATTTTAAATTCAGCTTTAGTATAATTCTTGAAGCGCTTAGCATAATTTTCCACAATAAAATTTTCAAATACGTGTAAGTATTTAATACGCTCATTATCAGAAGATTTTCGCCAGTATCGTCCTATCACCCATTTCCCAACTCCTTTTAAATCAAAGTGACCAACCATAATTTTACGAAATTTTTCTTTATGAACGGATGGGGCGAGATTCTTATTTAAAAACGTATTCTGCGTTGTTGTTGCCAATGTTTTGATAAAAATTTCAGCACCAGCACTGATTTTATTGGCATGCGCCACACTTACGTGGGCGTAAACCAATAGACACAGGCCAACTACGACAACGTAAAATCCGGGTTTTTGGTGTTTCATTTTCCTGGCTCAATATCACTCTTTAAAAAAAGATCATCAATTTTTACCAAATCAAAGTACCCTGATAAATCTGAATTTTTCTTTTCCTTTGGCCTTTGGCCATTTGCAATCTCTCTATTACGTTGTTGTCGATAAAGACTTCGCACCGCTGCATAATAGTCTATTGAAGATTTTTCTAAATCTTCAAGCGCGTCCCACAAACGATCTCGAGTGTCTATAGTATTCACTACGGTCCGAGTTATTGGAATCCAATCTTCATCCTTATTTCGTGCCCACCACGTGATAGGATCAACAAGATAGTCCACCACTTTCCCCAGAGCATCTCTTGGATTAGAAGGCCCTAAAATCGGCAACATTAAGTAAGGACCTTCACCAAAACCCCAAACCGCGAGGGTTTGGCCAAAGTCTTCAGAATGTGATTGTATGCCCCAGTTTGACGCTTGATCTCTAACTCCGCCAATCCCAATTGTAGTATTGATTACAAACCGCGTAAGTGTATTACCAGCTCTAACAGGTTCTCCTTGGAGAATATCATTGGCTAGAATTACAGGCGTTTTGAGGTTATGAAAAAAGTTATGGACACCGTTTCTGACAAATTTTGGAAATATTCTGTAGATTCCGGTAACTGGTTTTAATATAACACTATCTAAGCCCTGATTAAATTTAAATATGTATCTGTTTGCTTTTTCTGCAGGATCATTAATCTTTCGATATTCCGCAGCCGCTTCGGGATCGTCCTCTGGAATCGACGAACAGGCACTTACAGCAAATAAGGCATATCCTAATAACGCCATTTTGCATATGGTATAAAATTTTCCGCTCACCAAGTTTACCTTTATACTACTTTACTGGTTCTTTACTTATTTTTATGTCACGCGACCAGCATGATAGTTTTAATTAACTTTTCAAATAATCTTAAATCTAATCAATTAAGATTATCTTACTAATTTCGTAATAATATACGTTACTGATTACATAATAAACAGCATTCCTTTTTAATATAATGATTACAACTTATAAAAATTTTATAGTTTTTACGAATTGTTGTATTTGTGCAACATTATTTATTAATCAATGAATATTAGCTCGTAATTTTAAATCAAAATAGATGATTGTAGATAAGTTTTTTATTGATTCTGTGTCAAAACAAATTTGGCCATCTATTGACCTAAATGATAGATTGGTCATGATGGCTGTAACTTGGCAATAATAGTTGTTTTTAGATGAGATAATGATCGTAATTTTCAGCATTTAAGGAAATAAATTTGATATTACCCTTTAAAATAGTCTAACAGTTTTAATAAATGAAAAGAACGATAGAGACAGTAGATTGAAATTAAAATTATGTGAGGTTAATGTGACATCAGAATACGTTTTAACGATGAGTTGTATTGATAAAGCTGGCATCGTTGCTGCTACTACTGGCTGTTTAGCTGAGTTAGATTGTTTTATCATGAAAACGTCCCATTTTGCAGACAGTGAAACCGGTAAATTTTTTGGTCGTATGGTATTTCGAGTCGATCGCGAAGGGCTCTCTGAATTGGATGTAAAGTCTGCTTTTTCTAGAGTTGCAAAGCGTTTTCATATGACCTGGAAAATGCGCAACCTGTTGGATAAAAAACGGGTGATATTAATGGTATCAAAGGGCGAACACTGCTTGAACGATATTTTGTATAAGTATAGAACAGGGTCGATGCCAATGGAAATTACAGCTATTGTATCAAACCACGAAAATCTAAAACCTCTCGCAGACTGGCACGACCTTCCTTTTTATCACTTACCTATTTCTAAAGAAACAAAAATAGAAAAAGAAACGCAGCTCCTTAAAATTTTTGAAGAAACAAAAACTGAGCTTATTGTCCTCGCACGATACATGCAGATCTTATCACCTAATCTTATTAATCAACTTTTTCCCAGAGTGATTAATATTCATCATTCTTTTTTACCCGGCTTTAAAGGAGCAAAGCCCTATCATCAGGCACATGATAGAGGAGTAAAAATTATTGGCGCGACTGCGCATTTTGTTACCGAAGATTTAGACGAGGGGCCTATCATTGATCAATCCGTTGAAAGGGTAAATCATACTCAAACACCGGAAGAGCTTGTGGCGGTGGGGCGTGATGTTGAGAGCCTCGTACTTTCACGTGGATTACGCGCTGTACTAGAAGATAGGGTTTTGCTTAATGGTAACAAAACTATCGTATTTAACTAAAAGATTTTCTAAGTTAGTTCTGAGGATTTAAATTTCCTTTTTACCGACAAATATAAAGTAAAACTTAAATGTCACCTTATGAAACTTAAATTTTGGAAATATTAAAAGATATGTTTAATCGCCGACTTGGACTTAGTAGACTAATGATGAGACTGCGACGTATCATACGAAACGATCAACTAATTTTATCGGTATTAGCTGTGTTAGTGGGAGTAATTGCTGGTATTGGTGTTATTTTTATCAGAGAGGGCATTGATTTTGTTCAAGGTCTCTTTCTTGGTGGATCGTCTGATAAATTGATTAACTCTTTATTGAATTTACCTTGGTGGAGAATATTAGTGGTTCCAACCTTGGGAGGATTGATAGTGGGATTGTTTGTTTATTATTTTATTCCAGGTAGAAAACCATGCGGTGTTTCCAAGGTCATTGAGGCTAGTGTCTTTCAAGGCGGCCGAATGAATTTTCGAGTGGGTATTGGTGCATCTATCGCTAGTATTTTTTCTATCGGGATTGGCGGATCTGTAGGACGAGAAGGGCCGGCTATTCATTTAGGGGCCACAATAGGAGCCTGGTTCTCTGAAAAACTGCATTTGACGCGATCTTTGTCACGCGCCTTGCTTGGTTGTGGCACTGCAGCAGCAGTTGCAGCTTCCTTTAATGCCCCCATTGCTGGTGCTTTATTTGCTCACGAGGTCATAGTGGGTCATTTTGCAATGAGCGCTTTTGCCCCTATTGTTATCTCAAGTGTTGTAGGAACAATTGTCTCAAGAATTTATTTTGGTGATGCGCCAGCTTTTGAGATCACACAGCAGTCATTGGCTTCACTATGGGAGTTTCCTGCGGTAGTGGGTTTAGGAATTGCTGGGGGTATCGTCGCTATAATTTTTATGCGCACAACAATGGCTTCTGAAGATCTCATAAAAAAATTACCTGGTCCTCATTGGATACGTCCATGTATAGGTGGATTTCTATTAGGATTAATTGCATTGGCTTTTCCACATGTACTTGGAGTCGGTTATGAAGCAACTGATATGGCTCTCAACGCTCAATTGCCGCTATACTTACTCATTTCTCTCTTGTTTATGAAAATATTGGCGACTTCAATATGTATCGGAAGTGGATTTGGCGGGGGCGTTTTTACGCCGTCGCTAATGGTGGGCGCGATGCTCGGTGGAGCTTATGGAATAATTGCAACAAGTATTTTTCCAGATTTGTCTTCTGGGCCGGGAGTTTATACTACTGTTGGAATGGGAGCGGTAGCAGCTGCTGTATTAGGTGCTCCAATTTCAACGACATTAATTATTTTTGAGTTAACTGATGATTATCCGCTTACCATTGCGGTTATGGTGGGGGTCGTTATTTCAAGTATAATCGCGCAACAATTTTTAGGAAAATCGTTCTTTAATTGGCAGCTCGAGCGTGCAGGGCTTGATCTGAAAAGCGGATTTGAGACAACTTTGCTCCGCAGTATTAAAGTAAAGAGCATCACGAATAATGATGCAGAAACAGTTAGTGTAAGTGCTAGTTTAGAAGAATTGCGCAATAAGCTTCAGTTTTCTGAGATGGGAGAATTATTTGTAATCCATGAAAATGGCGAGCTATTTGGTACAATTGTACTTGCGGATTTAAGCGATATTGCCTTTGATCATAATGTAGATGATTTGGTAAATGCTGGAGATATAGCGCGCATTAATCCACCGGTTTTAGACCAAGATGATGATCTCGAAAATGCGAAGAAAGTAATGCAGGATAGTGGAGAACATTTTATTGCGGTAGTTGAGAATCATGAAACAATGAAATTCATTGGCGTTTTAAATGAGACCGATATGATGACAGCTTATAATCAGGCGCTTGTTCAAGCTCGTCATGAAGAACATGAAGGGGCTCCATAAAATTATCGGAGTTAGGCATAAGTCATTATTCTAGATTAAGGTGAAAACTAAATAAACTTTGAAGAAAGAGATAGAATTGCCAGATCATATAAAAATCCCAAAAATAGCAGATGGCGAGGACTTGTTATATTTGCGAGGCCTTAATCAGGAACAGTCTGAAGCCATCAAAGCGATTGAAGGTCCTGTTTTGGTATTAGCCGGCGCTGGAACTGGCAAGACAAGAGTGCTTACTACACGATTGGCGCATTTATTGGTGCAGGGAAAGGCCCGTCCGTGGGAGATAATGGCTGTGACGTTTACCAATAAGGCTGCACGTGAAATGCAAAATCGTGTAGCAAAAATTACGGGGCGTGCTGTTGAAGGTTGGTGGTTAGGAACTTTTCATGCAATCTGCGCGCGAATATTGCGCCGGCATGCAGAATTAGTTGGCTTAAAAAATAACTTTACGATTTTAGATAGCGACGATCAATTGCGTTTGCTGAAACAGTTAACGGCTTTGGAAAAGATTGATGAAAAAAAGTGGCCCCCACGAGCCTTACTGGGAGTAATTCAAAGGTGGAAGGATCAAGGGTTAACCCCTGATAAAGTTGAGAATACCCAAGGCGCTGATTATGCTGACGGCAAAGTGATTGAGCTTTATTCAAATTATCAAAGTCGTTTGATTACGTTAAATGCAGTAGACTTCGGTGATTTAATACTTCATTGCCTTAGCCTTTTTGTAAAAAATGGGGATGTTTTGTATGAATACCAAAAGAAATTTCAATATTTATTAGTTGATGAGTATCAAGATACCAATATTGCGCAATATCTCTGGTTACGTTTATTGGCTAGAGAACATAGCAATATTTGTTGTGTGGGAGACGATGACCAATCAATTTATTCCTGGCGCGGTGCCGAAGTGGGGAATATTCTGAAATTCGAAACTGACTTTCCAAATGCTCGCGTAATTCGATTGGAACAGAATTATCGATCGACACAACACATATTATCCGCGGCCTCAGTGTTAATCTCACATAATGAAGGAAGATTAGGAAAAACTTTATGGACTGGTTTGGAAGATGGCGAACCCGTTAGAATTAATGCTGTTTGGGATGGTGCTGAAGAAGCTCGAACTGTTTGTGAACTTGTTGAGGAAAAACAGACTAAAGGTAATAGACTCGAGGAAATTGCGATATTGGTTCGAGCAGGTTTTCAAATGAGGGAGTTTGAGGAACGTTTGATTTTAACGGGTATTCCATACCGTGTTATTGGTGGCCCGCGTTTTTATGAGCGCCAAGAGGCCCGTGACGCGATTGCATATCTGAGAATTGTTAATAGTAGTGATGATGATCTGGCATTTGAACGCATTGTAAATGTTCCGAAGAGAGGTTTAGGCCAGGCGACTGTGCAGGCTATACATCAACTTGCTAGGGCGAGAGATTTATCACTTCATGACGCCTCCAAATTAATAATTGAAACTGATGAAATTAAACCACGTGCTCGCAATGCTTTAGGTAATCTATTAAATTTCCTCGAGCGGTGGCGATCATGTAAAGAGACGTTATCTCATACAGAGTTAGCCGAAATAATTCTTGATGAATCAGGTTATACAGAGATGTGGATGACTGATAAATCACCTGAAGCTCCAGGAAGACTAGAAAACCTAAAGGAGCTAGTGTCGAGTATTGAAAACTTTGATAATCTTCAAGGGTTCCTTGAGCATGTAAGTTTGGTAATGGAGAATGAAGAAAATAAAAGTGGTGAAAAACTAAGTTTAATGACCTTGCATGCGGCTAAAGGCTTGGAGTTTAACACTGTCTTTTTACCAGGCTGGGAAGAGGGTCTTTTTCCTCATCAACGCAGTCTTGATCAGGAGGGACTTAATGGATTGGAGGAGGAGCGTCGATTAGCGTATGTTGGTTTAACAAGAGCAAAAAAAGAGGCCTTTATTTTTTACGCTGCGAATCGAAAAATTTATAATCAATGGCAGAATTCATTACCCTCTAGATTTATCGATGAATTACCAAATAAAAATGTAGAGACACATGGAGAGCGGGGTTTATACTTATCATCTAGAAAGTCGCGAGAGATAAATTCGTCTAATTTAGAAAAATTGGATAGTTTTTTTCCAAATTCTCCTAAAAAAAGAGGCTATACTAGCGATGGAGTAATTATTGATGGAGATTTTTCATCAATTACGGAAAGCTCAGACCATAACAATTTTGAGGTAGGTATTCGGATTTTCCATCAAAAATTTGGGTATGGGAAAATAGTTTCAGTTGACGGTAATAAATTAGAGGTTGATTTTGAGAAGGCCGGGACTAAAAAAGTTATGGATAGTTTTGTAGATATTTCTTAATTTAATGACATCAAATTTAAATCAAATTTCTTTCACAACACCGAAGTCTTTAGCCCCTACATTTGCTGATAGCATCTGTGATTTTGTGGACTCAGTTTCGTGGAAAAATGATGATAAAAGGACAACGACAGAAATAATAGCTCTTATTGGAGACCCCGTAAATGAATTGGATATAAAAAAAGCAATAGAGCAGGTATCTCAAGCAGCAAATATTAGAGCACCAAAAGTTAAATTAGAAAAAAAGAAAATAGAGGATTTAAACGTTAGCCAGGCTTTACATTTATCTCCGATAAGGGTCGGACGTTTTGTTATTTCGGGCGGTAAACAGTCAAATAAAAAAAATTTGCCTCTTATAAGGTTGAATGTCCCAGCAGGTGAAGCTTTTGGTTCAGGGAGACATGAAACTACGAAAGGGTGTATTATAGCTCTCAATAAAATTAATAAGTTTTTTTCCAAGAATAAACCACGAAGAGGCCTAGATATGGGAAGTGGTTCAGGAATTCTTGCCATGGTAATGGCCAAGTTGTGGAATATGCCTATTATTGCTTCTGACATAGATCCAATTTCAACGAGAGTTTGCAATGAAAATCTAAAAAAAAATGGCCTTCGTTCAAATATATCTGCCATTTCCTCAGATGGGTATAATCATCGAAGAACAAAGAGGTATGGATATGATATTGTTGTAAGTAATATTTTAGCACGTCCTTTAGTAAAACTTTCCAGAAACCTAGCTATTGTTCTTAGGCCAGGTGGGATTATTATTTTGTCTGGTTTCCTTATTAAAGATAAAAATTGGGTTATGAATGCTCATTTAAGGCAAAGATTTTATTTGATTAAGGAAATTATAATCGGAGATTGGGTAACTCTCGTTATGCGAAGGCCACAGTGAGTAAATGAATAGGTATAATTAAAGCTGTTTTAACAGCCTAATTTTATTAACTTTAATTCGTTAAAGCTCGGGTTCTATTTCCTAAAGAAAATAAAAAATCCGGTCCTTTGTTTAATTTAGAGCTTCTAACATTGATTCTATTTTTGTAAATTTTTCCCATGGATGGTTTTTTCTCGCATTATTAATTTCTGCGGCCTGTATTTTTTTCATGTCGCTTACAGTGACAATTCGAACGTTGCGTGCTTCGAGTAGTTTGACTATCGAGTCATATCCACTTCTTAGTGTATCACTCTCATTTTCAATGGTACTGGATAATAGTTCAATTACTTCTCGAGAGTCGGGCCCATTAGTTGGGATTGTCCCGCTTGAACCACGTTTTGCCCAACCGACTACATAGATATTATCTTCAATCCAACCATTTGTGTTATTTATTGTCGCACCATTTAATTTGAGGCCCTCTGGCGGGTCTGCTTGATAACCGATAGCAGTTATTACTGAACAACATGGCACATCAAACACTTCTCCTGTTGATTTAGCCTTACCATCAATCACTTCTGTTCTTTCCAAACGAATGCCTTCAACCCGTTCTTTGCCTAATATTTCAATGGGAGACGCATAAAATTGGAAATTCATTGTAATGGGTTTTTCAGGTTTACTCTGTTCAGCCAATTCATTAAGAATTTTCAAATTCTTTTCTTTAATACCTCTCTCCCTTGTATCAAAATTACCCTCAATTTTTACGGGGAGTTGTTGAGAATCGACAATTGCTGCGCATCTCTCGAGGTCACGAACTTCTCCTAATTCTTTTGGTGTAAAGCCCGCTTCAATTGGTCCCCTACGGCCAAACATATGAACTTCCCTTATTGGCATAGATTGAATTTTATCCAATGCTGGTGTGGAAATATCAGATCCTTCCATTTCGGTTTTTGTTTTGGTTAAAACGCGGCATACATCTAAAGCAACGTTTCCGATTCCGATTACTGCCACGTTTTCACCATCTAACATTGGATTAATATTGCAGAAATCAGGGTGGGCATTATACCAACCCACAAAGGCACAGGCGCCATAAACTCCTTTAAGATTTTCTCCTTTGATACCTAGTTGACGATCATTATATGCGCCAATTGCGTAAACAACAGCATCAAAGTTTTCTTTAAGTTCGTCCGTAGAAATATCACGTCCGACCTCTACGTTACCTAAATAGTGAACTTGCTCCAGTTCTAGTGTTCTTAAAAACTGACGAGACGTATTTTTTGTTTTAAAATGATCAGGGGCTACACCATAGCGGATTAATCCAAAGGGCATTGGTATTTTATCAAAAACACAGATTCTACATGAGGGAAACTTTTTTAGAAGAGCATCAGCAGCATACATCCCTGATGGTCCCGAGCCTACAATAGCAAACGATTTAGTCATATTAAAATTAATCCCTATTTTAAAAAAATCTTTTTATTTTTCTAATTGCAATTCGTAATTGTAGAATTAATTTGTGATAAAATTCTTTTTACGTCAAGGATATGATTTTGCTGAATAATACACCCATATTAATTGGTTAAATTATTGCAATTTCGAACACTTATATGGCAATTAATCATAACCCTTATTTATATAAAGAAATTTTATACCCGCTCAATAATAATAGAGGATCCTTGACCAACTCCAACACACATTGTGCAGAGTGCAGTTTTCTTTTTAGAACGTTGGAGTTGGTACATTGCGGTTGTAACGAGACGAGCACCACTTGCTCCCAAAGGATGTCCAAGTGCAATAGCTCCACCTTGAGGGTTTACTCTAGAATCGCCGTCATCAATGCCAAGTTCCCGAAGCACTGCAAGCCCCTGAGCGGCAAATGCTTCATTTAATTCTATAATATCTAAATCATCCATTTTTAAGCCAAGCCGGGTCATTAGCTTTTGAGTAGAGGGAACTGGCCCAATCCCCATGACGCGGGGAGGAACCCCTCCCGCAGCGAGCCCAAGAATTCTAGCTTTTGGTGTAAGTCCATTTGCTTTCGCTGAATCTTCAGAAGCAATTATTAATGCGCAAGAGCCGTCGTTAATGCCAGATGAATTACCTGCTGTAACTGAACCACCTTCCTTAAATGCGGGCCTCAGCTTTTGCAATCCTTCTATTGTAGAGCCTGGTCTTAAATGTTCATCCATATCAAAAATAATGTCTTCGCCTTTGCGCTGAGGAATTCTAACGGGGACGATTTCGTCGGCTAGATCACCATTAGATTGGGCTTTTTCAGCCTTTATTTGACTTCGAAGTGCCATTTGATCTTGGTCTTCTCGAGATATGTTGAAATCATTTGCCACATTTTCGGCTGTTGTACCCATTTCATCAATACCATACAACCGCTTCATTTTTGGATTAACAAATCTCCATCCCATTGTTGTATCATAAATCTCGGCATTTCTGGAAAAGGCGGAGGTTGCTTTTGCCATAACAAACGGTGATCTTGACATACCTTCGACACCTCCTGCGATAAATAAATCAGCATCCCCAGATTTAATACCACGCGCCGCACTACCAACTGCGTGCATTCCAGATGCACATAACCTATTTACAGAAACACCAGGAACAGCCTCGGGAAGTCCTGCTAGTAGTAATGCCATCCTTGCAATGTTTCGGTTGTCTTCACCCGATTGGTTAACACAACCATAAATAACGTCGTCAACTTTCTCCCAATCAACGGATGAATTTCGCTCCATTAAACTAGAAATTGGTAAGGCGGCGAGGTCATCGGTTCGGATTGTCGATAGACTTCCGCCATAACGGCCAATCGGAGTTCTTATTGCATCGCATATAAAGGCTTCAGTCATAAATCTTATCAGGTCTCAGTGGGCCTGTCCTCTTTTTAAGTTGTAACGAAATTTAGCATTAGCTTAAATGATCATACGGTCGTGTCAAATCTCACATTTACTAAAAGGTTGCCTATATTATATAATTAGTATTCTTGTAAGGTACTATAATCATTCCTTTATGTTTAATCTTATGGAGTTAATTCATGGTTGGAAATCTTAACAATAAGACGTGTGTTCCATGTCAAGGTGGCATAAACCCTTTATCATCAAATGAGGCGAAAGAATATAAGAAGCAAATTCCTAAATGGGATCTGGTGGAAAAAAGTTCTAAATTAAAGCGCGAATTTAAATTTGATGATTTTAAGCATTCGTTAAAATTTATTGAATGTGTTGGCGTAATTGCAGAAGAAGAAGGACATCACCCTGACATCGAATTTGGATGGGGTTATGCTAGAATTCATATTTACACTCATGAAATTGATGGATTGCATGAGAATGATTTTATTTTGGCGTCCAAGATTGATCTCATAAATTATTAATTTTAAAAAAACTATAAGAAATATAGGTGGTAAAAAATTAAAGGTGGGTCACAAATAAATTTAAACGTTTTGACGTAATATTTCACTGTGTGAGAATTAAAATTATTTGTTTTCGTATTAGTTGACTAATGATATACTCTCTCTATTGGTCTTAGAGACCATAATTTATATCTTTATTTGAATTTTGAAAATTAAAGTTTATTAGATATAAATTTAAAAAAAAATTATAAAATAAATATTCTGGGGGGATATTATAAAATGCTTTTATGCAAAAGGTCATTTATTTTTACAGCTACTATTTTTCTAACGACATTTTTCTTTACGCAAGGCGATTTGAGGCATGCTGAGGCTAAAGAATTAAAAATGGCGACTTTCATGTCACCAAAACATCCAGTTAACAAGGGAATATTAACTCATTTAGCGAAGAATATTGCGGCTGAGACTGGTGGATCCTTAACACTTAAATTATATCCTGGAGGTCAATTGGGCAAAGGGCCAAAAGCACAGTATAAGCGTGTCATTGAAAATGTGGCGGAAATAACTTTTGGTGTGCATGGTTATACTCCAAAACTTTTTCCTCGAACCATGACTGTTGCGCAACCAGGTGTTGGAAATTCCTCACAAGAGGTTACAAAGAAAGCTTGGGGTATATATGACAAATACCTTAAAACAGAGTATTCGAAAGTAAAAGTATTGGGTATATTTTCAAATTGGCCAGCAATACTAATTACTCGTAAGAATTCAGTCTCAAAAATTGGGGATATTAAAGGTTTAAAAATTAGGGCTCCATCACCAAGCAATATTCCGCAGTTAAGGGCTTGGGGAGCTGCGGCTGTTTATATGCCTGTTACAAAAGCTTATAACTCACTTCAAACAGGTGTTTTAGATGGTGTTTATATTTCTCCAGGGGCATTATATAGACCTTGGCGCCTCGCTGAGCCTGGTGAATACGTTACCGCTGGAATGAGTGGCCCCACAACAATGCTTTACATTTTTATGAATAAGCAAGTCTTCGAAGGCCTTTCTTCCTCACATAAAAAAGCTATAAATAAGCATAGTGGTAGGGGCTTAAGTATGTTTGCTGCAAACTATTGGGGCAATATTGATGCGAAACAGCTTGCAACAGCAAAAAATGAGCAGAAGGGTGTGAAATTCATTCAATTATCTCAATCAGCTGCAACAGAATTTAATAATGCTACTGCGAAGTCTGTTGAAGAGTTTATTGCGAAAAAAGAAAAGGCCGGTATTCCTGCTCGGGCAATTTATAAAGCCGTTACTCAATAAGGCTTAGCCAATTTAATGGAGAATCAGAAGAAAAGGGTGGATGCAACACTTGTCTTTATAGATCGTTGTATTCATCCCATTACTTTATATGCTGGTGGTATAGCGCTTATTGCCCTTGCCATACTTATAGTGATGGCCGTGATTTTTCGATACGTGTTTAATTCACCCATATTTGGCACTGATGATTTTAATCAAATATTTCTTATGGCGACAGTAGCCTTTAGCGTTGCTTATAGTGGCCGAAAAGGTGGACAAGTAATTGTAGAAATATTAAGCCTCGTAACGGGACCAAGATTTACACGATGGACTGAAGTATTTGTTAAGATACTTGGTACCTTTATGATGTGTATTCTGGTCTGGGTGCTGATAGAAAGTGGTATCAACGCTGCTGAATATGGCGAAACCACAAGATCATTAGAAATAACACTACAGCCATTCTTTTGGATTTTAGCCTTTGGAATGGGCCTGTACGGGATTGTCTTACTAGTTGAATTAATCGCACTACTGCGTGGGTATAATCTTGACTAATTAAATAACGGTTTAGATGCCCAAGAAAAAGGAGAAGTAATTGTCAGTTACGGCTATTGGTTTTATTGGTCTTTTTGCCTTATTCGCTATGCTAATTTTTAGAGTTCCAGTTGCTATGGCTATGTTGGCAGTTGGATTTTTTGGAACAGCGGCTATTAATGGCTACGCGGCGGCTTTGAGTGTTCTAGGCACAGAAACATTTGAAATATCCGTAACCTTAACTCTTACGGTAATTCCATTATTTGTTTTAATGGGTAACTTGGCTGGAGTATCTGGAATGAGCCGCGATTTGTTTAATGCCGCTTATTGCTGGGTAGGTCACTGGAGGGGTGGCTTAGCAAGTGCTACAATCGCCGGCTGCGCTGGTTTTGCCGCTTTGAGTGGCTCCTCGATTGCTTCGGCTATAACAATGGGTCGGGTTGCTCTCCCTGAGATGAAGCGTTTCAAGTATGATAATGGTTTGGCGACTGGCGCTGTTGCTGCTGGCGGTACTCTTGGAATACTAATTCCGCCTTCAACGGGACTAATTATTTATGCGATACTTACGGAACAGTCTATCGGTAGACTTTTTATGGCTGGGATCATTCCAGGTATTTTATTAACTTTTATGTTTTTACTAGCCATTGCGATAGTAACGCGATTAAAACCAGAAATTGGACCAGCAGGGCCAATAAGTAGTTTTAAGGAAAAAATAAGATCATTACGCAAAGCTCTCACGATGGTAGCAATAGTCGTTGCCACTATTGGTGGAATTTATATGGGTATTTTTACACCTGTGGAAGCTGCTGGTGTGGGCGCTGTTTTGGCATTTTTGGTCGCGTTATCTCGCAAGTCTCTGGATCGAGATAAAATGACATTTGTTATTCTTCAGACCCTTCAAACAACGGCCACAGTTTTTATGATTCTTATTGGTGCTCATGTTTTTATTCCTTTTATGGCGCTCACTCATATACCAGCTGATTTGGTAACATTTTTGGTTAATCTTGATGTGGGAAAGACCGGTATAATAATCTTAATTTTAGTAACTTACATATTTTTGGGAACATTTCTCGAAGGGTTGGCAATGCTTGTTTTAACTCTTCCGGTAGCTTTCGAGGTTATCACCCAACTGGGAATGAGCCCTATTTGGTTTGGAATCGTAGTAGTCATTGTTTTAGAAATGGGTTTAATTAGTCCGCCCGTTGGTCTGAATGTATTTGTTGTTAAAAGTGTTGCACAAGATGTTTCTATGGGGACTATTTTTAGAGGAATCTGGCCTTTCTGGATCGCGATGGGTGTCTGTTTAGTAATTTTAGTAGCTTTCCCAGAAATAGCAACTTTTCTTCCAAATACAATGTTCGATTAATATAATATATTTTTTTAAATTTTAATTTTCTAACTTTTTTATACGTATTTCCGCCTGCTCTGCTTTTTTTGTCTCCCCTAAAACTCGGTATGCACGGGCTAATCTCTTCCACCCGTTTAAATCGTTTGGGCTTTCTTTTAGACGATCTGCGAGACTTTGCACCATTGAACGAATGAACGCCTGTCTATCTTCATTCGACATTTCCTGAGCCGCCTTAATATCACTTTGGGATGGTCCTCTCGGAATTAGATTAGTTTTTTTCTCAGTTGGCTTTAATCGCGGAACAAATTTGGAAATAGTTAGATTACCCGTTGATGCGACTTCAGCTAATTGTTGTCGTACATTAGAGAGCCATGGTGCGCCCTTTGGAGAAATTGCCACTAAATCTACCCAAGTCTGGACCGCCTTCCGAAAATTATTTTGCCGAGCTAGACTGAGGCCCATATAATAAAGAGCTTTATATTCTCGTGGGTTTAATTTTAATGCTATTTTAAGATATTTACGACTTTCGTCTTCAAAAATACCACCTCTTGCCATAAATAATGATTCTGCTATTGATGTTGCGATTTCTGCTTTCGAAGAGTCAATCGCAAAGGCGCGTTTAAATGCATTAGAAGCTTCATTAAAACGTTTCATGGTTGAGAGCGTTCGTCCAAGTAATAGCCAGCCATCAATTTTTTCAGGATTTGCGTCCATACGTTTTTTGAGAGCGTTAGCTAATTTATTCATCTCCGTATCAGCTGTTTTAACAGGAGTGGGTAATTTTCTTGATGCAAAAGGTAGGTCAGGTTTTGTTGGAGATCCAAGATAATTATATGTAGCTAGAGTTGTTAGTGGAATAAAAGTAATTAATAAGATACATATTAATATGGTAGCTTTTGTGATTGGCATCTCACTATGGGCTTGATTAAAATCCTTGGGTCGTGATTTTTCGAGACGTTTTCGTATTTCAATTTCTAGAACCGTTGATTCATCCTCGCTTAGTAAGCCACGATCAACATCTCTTTTAATTTCATCAATTTGATCTTGATAAACAACTGAGTTATGCTTGCTGAGCAAAGCCTTTTTCGACCGTAATATTGAGAGGGTCAGAAGCACCAGAACAATTAAAAGTATGCTTCCAAAGATAACTAAGAGCATCATTCTTTTACCTCAGCGTTATTCTTTTTTACATCTTGGATAAGTGGTTTTTGACGACGAAAAAATAATATTAAGCAAATAAACCCGATTAGCGTAATTACTACTGGACCAAACCAAAGAACAAAAGTTACACCCTTGACCGGTGGGTTGAGTAATACAAAATCACCATACCTTGACACAACATAATCTATGACAGCTTGATCACTATCTCCCTCTAGAATGCGGTCTCTAACAAGTATTCTAAGATCTCGGGCTAGTTCTGCATCCGAATCATCAATGGATTGGTTTTGACACACAACGCAACGAAGATCTTTACTAATTGCACGAGCGCGAATTTCTAAAGTGCTGTCTTTTAAAATTTCTCCAGGATCGACGGCATGCGCAGCATTTGCATTTAATAATAGAGCAATCATTAAAATCAGGACTTTCATTTTTTTCTCAACTTATCTATTGCCGGTTTTAGTGTATCGTTCCAATTTTGCCGGGTTATTGGACCCATATGTTTTAGTTTAATAACACCACTTCGATCAACTAAGAATGTTTCCGGAGCCCCAGTGACACCAAACGCGATTGCGCCCCTACTTTTTGGATCATCTCCAATTAAATTATATGGATTTCCAAATTTTTTTAACCATCTAGGCCCATCGTCTTGGTTCTGCTCTCGCCAGTTAATTCCATAAATTGGAATTACGCCCTTTTTCTTTAATTCCATGAGAAACGGGTGTTCAATCCTACAAGAAACGCACCAAGAACCAAAAATATTAACTAAAACCACTTCATTCATAAGATTATTATTAGATAGACCCTCATCAAAACCTTTTATGGGAGCTAAAGAAAACTCTGGTACTTTTTTATTGATTAAAACTGAGTCAAGAGCTTGAGGGTCTTTGCCCAGCCCAGCAGAGAAGTATGCGGCAAGAATTGCTAATAAGATAAGTGGAAGAAAATACGCTAGGCGCTTCATCATTTAGCAACAACCTGACGAGCTATAATATTGGAGCTTCGCGCAGGAGCTCCAACCCGATGACGACGATCAGTTAGGCTAATTGCAGCCCCGAGAACCATAAAAATAGCACCCGCCCACATCCAAGGTACTAGTGGGTTAAAGTAAATTCTTGTGATATACCCACCAGAACTTTTATCACGATCACCAACAACAGCATACAAGTCACCAAAAAATGTAGAGTAGATTGCAGCCTCAGTCGTAACCATCGACCGAGTTTGGTATTCTCGTTTCTCTGGTTTGAGTGTTATCTTAAAGTCATCATCTTTTTGAACATTAAAAACACCGCGTGTTGCTATGTAATTAGGGCCTTGAACCCTTTTAACTTCTTTTAAGGTATATGTGTAACCTGCTACTTCAACTTGGTCACCAAATTTCATAACCTGGATGCTCTCAACCTTCCAGGTGCTTGATGCAGTGATGCCAGCGACCGCTAATGCTAGTCCAATATGGGCAAAAGTCATGCCCCAACTTGCCCTTGGTTGGCGTATTATACTTCTCATACTGTCTTTTAATGGAACCTGAAAAAGCTTAATACGAGAGGTTAACTCAATAAAAGTCGCTGAAAACAACCAAATTGATAACGCGATTCCTAAAGATGAAAGAGCACTAGAACGATCAAATATAAGCCAAACAAAACAACCACCGATCAGGGAAATTATGCCTACAACCTTTAATTTACTTGTGGTTTTAGTAAAATCGCCGCGTTTCCATCTCAAAAAAGGTGCAATGCCCATGACGACAATCATGGGGATCATCATTGGTACGAAAACGCTCTCAAAATATGGTGCGCCGACTGAAACTTTACCTAATTCCAGAACATCCACAAATAAAGGGTACAATGTTCCAAGGAGAATTGATGCGGCCGCGATTGTAAGAATAAAATTATTTAGAATTAGTCCCCCTTCTCTAGAGACAGGATGAAAAATACCATCTGTTTTCAAACTGGGCCCTCGCCAAGCAAATAATAAAAAAGCTCCTCCAATCGTTACGACCAGTAATAGTAAAATGAATACACCACGAGTTGGATCTGATGCGAATGCATGGACGGAGGTTATGACCCCAGATCTTACTAGAAAAGTTCCTAACAGACTTAAACCGAAAGCAATAATAGCTAAGAATATCGTCCAAGATTTCAAGCTATCCCGTTTCTCTGATACTATCGACGAGTGTAATAACGCAGTGGCTGCAAGCCAAGGCATGAACGAAGCATTTTCTACGGGATCCCAAAACCACCAACCTCCCCAACCTAATTCGTAATAGGCCCACCATGAGCCAAGCACAATTCCTCCCGTGAGAAAACCCCACGCAGCTAAAGTCCAAGGCCTTACCCAACGTGCCCAAGCGGCATCTACTCTTCCTTCGATAAGCGCAGCTACTGCAAACGAGAATGTTAAAGAGAGACCAACATAGCCTAGGTAGAGTAAGGGGGGATGAAACGCTAGACCCGGATCTTGAAGTAGTGGATTTAAGCCACTACCATTTTCTGGTGCTGGAAAAACCCTTAAAAAGGGGTTGGACGTTAATAAAATAAAAACTAGAATACCAACACCGAGCATCGCTTGCACCCCAAGCACTCTAACTTTTAAAGTGGGACTCAAGTTGCCCCCAAACACTGCAATTGCCGCTCCATAGCCTGAAAGAATAAGAGCCCAAAGAAGCATAGACCCCTCGTGATTGCCCCAAACACCGCTTACTTTATATAAAAGGGGTTTAGCTGTGTGCGAATTGGAAGTAACGTTGATGACAGAAAAATCGGATACAACGTATGCGTATGTTAAAGCTAAAAATGAACACAAAATTAGGATAAATTGGATCACTGCCGCAGGCGCGGCGATAGCCATTAATTGATGATTACGCAGGTATACTCCTATCATTGGCATCGTTGATTGAAGAAATGCCATAAGAAGCGAGAGAATTAGAACGAAATGGCCGCTTTCGATGATCATGTAAATAATTTATCCTAAATTGAGTTTATTTTAAATAAAATTTGATAATTTTTCTATTGCTTTGTTTAATCAGGCTTCCATTGACCTGACTTTTTAAGTGCCTCTGCCACCTCTGGGGGCATATATGTTTCATCATGTTTTGCTAAAACGTCGGTTGCGGTAAAAATATTATTTTGATAGAAGCCCTCTGCGACAATGCCTTGTCCTTCCCTGAATAAATCGGGAAGAATGCCGCGAAATTCTACGACTATTGAGTTATTAAGATCTGTGACGCTAAAACGATTTGTTGCCCCGTCACTTACTTTTGTAACGCTGCCTTTTTCAACCAATCCACCTACTCGTAAACGTTGCGCTGGTTTAAGTTTTTGTGTTCTGTACTTGTTAACTATTTCCGTCGGACTATGAAAAAACACTATGTTATCTTCGAAAGCTAATAGCACAAGTGCGGCTGCGCCCGCGATCAAAAGCAAACCTAAACCAATAAAAGAAAAACGTTTTTGTCTATTTTTCATCTTGAGTAACCTGTGATTGTAAATCCTCTAATAATTTTTCAGAAAATCGAAACAATCGAATGCTTTGGATGAATAGACCAGCAAGAACAACAAAGGATAGACTAAATGCAACCCATATAAAAACACCATATCCGTCCATCATAAAATAATCGTATATACTTTCCAACATGATTTATACCTTTGCCTGACGAATTTTAAGCGCATGAACTTTTTGAAGATTGAGCTCAGCTCGAGCACGAATGAGTAAAATCCATATAAAAAGCGACGTATATCCGACTGCCATTAATATTAATGGGGTAAGCATGCTGGAATGAATAGCGGGTCCATCCATTTTAATCACGCTGGCCGGTTGATGGAGTGTATTCCACCAATCCACACTAAATTTGATGATTGGTACATTTATTACTCCTACAATCGATAAAATTGCGGCTGCTCTGGCCCCTCTGCTTCGATCATCAAATGCGTTGTATAAAACAATATATCCAAGAAACAAGAAAAATAGAATTAAAACTGATGTCAGGCGGGCGTCCCAAACCCACCAGGTTCCCCACATTGGTTTTCCCCACAAGGATCCAGTTGCTAAGGCGAGAAACGTAAAGCATGCACCGATCGGTGCTGTCGATTTGGCTAGTATATCTGCGACAATATGCCGCCAAATTAATAATACTGCGCTGAAACAAGCGAGAGCTACATAGCAGAACATTGCCATCCACGCAGCAGGAACATGGACATACATCATGCGAACCGTTTCACTTTGTTGGTAGTCTGGTGGGGACTCGATGAGAGAATAGTATAACCCCGCTAAAATAGACCCTACTGTGACCAAAGCAACAATAGGTTGCAGGACTTTTGCTATTCTTAAAAAACGGGTTGGATTTGCAAAATAGTTAATCATTTAGTCAAGTTAGCCTTAGAAATAAAACTGTTTACACGATATAACCTAAATTATTTAATACGCAAATAGTAGAAATTGGATCTTGAGGACGATTATTATCGTTTATTTCACCTGAATTTTATGAAAACCCAGATTATTCAATTGCTTGTCGCAGTGACGCGGCACTCGCCAGAGGACATAGGGCAGAACTCAATAAAAATAGTCCACCTAAAATTAATAATTGTGGTTTGCTAGAAATACCCAAAATAGAAGCTTCCACGGCACTTACTCCAAATATTAGAACTGGAATAAATAAGGGTAATATTATCAAAGATAATAATGCTCCACTTCGACGCGCGCCTAATATAAGCGCTGCACCGATTGAGCCAATGAGACTCAATGTGGGCGTTCCTAAAAATAAACTAACTATGAGAGTAAAATAACTGGAGATGTCCATATTCAGAAATATTGCGAGTAAAGGCGATATGATAATAAGTGGTAATCCAGTGGTTAACCAATGTGCTAACACCTTGGCGAGAACAATAAATTCAAGAGGCTGAGGGTGAAGTGCGAGGAGGTCCAGGCTCCCATCATCATAATCGACGTGGAACAAACGATCCATCGAGAGCATCGCTGATAATAAAGCTGCCACCCAAATGACGCCCGAACTGATTTTACTGAGTATAGCCGGTTCTGGACCCACACCTAGTGGGAAAAGTATCACGACAATCATGAAAAACATTACTACAACCCATGTGTCAGTGCCATTGCGGAAAGCCATGCGAAGTTCTCGTCTTACGATGTAAAATAGAAATTTTGATAAGTCATTCATGGTCAAGGTCTATGGAATTTATACTATTGCTAAAATCAGTTATATTTAAAGTTTTGCTACCTGGCATCAAAATATCGTGGGTCGCTATAGCTAAAATGCCCCCTTCTTTTTGATGAAATTTAATAAGATTATCAAGAATTTCAGATGACTCCTTATCCAAAGAATTAGCGGGTTCATCTAATATCCAAAGAGGGGCTTGTGTTGTGCATAATCTTGCTAAATTAAGGCGCTTACGCTGACCAGCTGAGAGAAACCGTGCAGGCAGATTTGAGAGATTTGTAAGTAAAAAAGTGTCTAACGCTTTCTTAATCAAATACCTGTTTTGACCAAGGGATTTTAAATCAGACCAAAACCTCAAGTTTTCTTCAACCGTTAATGCATTTTTTATGGCATCCCGGTGGCCCACATAATGAAAATAGATACAAAAATCTCTCTCTTGAATTTGTATTTCACTCCCATTCCAGTTTAATTTGCCCTTAAATGGATTGATTAAACCAGCCATAAGTCGGAGCAAAGTTGATTTGCCACTTCCATTTGGGCCCTGCAAATGGAGCACTTCGCCTCCCTCAATGGAAAAATTGAGATTCGCGAATACAATTCGATCACCCCTAATACAGGTTAAATTCTCGCCAGAAAACACGTCCATGTAATATACTTATATCAGGAAAATTAGTGTTACAATGTTTTCTCATAAGTTATAATAGTGCTAAGTTCGAATCGGGTCATAAAATTGATTTTTTATTTAAAAATGCTGGAATTATGTCAACTCTTGGTGTAATTCAACGTCTGACCCAATATTTTTTACACGTTAAATTTTAATTCAGGAGTCGCACATGTCCAAAATTGGTCAGGATACCTTAAACACTCGTCGGTCTCTTAACGTTGGTTCCAAAAATTATGATTACTACAGCTTAAAAGCTGCCTCCGAGAGTGGCTTGGGTGATATTTCACGCTTACCATTCTCATTAAAGGTTCTTTTAGAAAACCTTTTGCGTTTTGAAGATGGTATTTCAGTGACCGTCGATGATGTAAAAGCATTGGGGGAATGGCTTGAAAATCGAAGTTCAAAAAGTGAAATAGCTTTCCGCCCAGCAAGGGTTTTGATGCAAGACTTTACGGGTGTTCCAGCGGTTGTAGACTTAGCTGCTATGCGCCAGGCAATGAAAGATTTAGGTGGAGATCCCCAGAAGATTAATCCATTAAGCCCGGTTGACCTCGTTATAGATCATTCTGTTATGATTGATAATTTTGGTTCAAGTGATGCCTTTAATACGAACGTTGAAAAAGAATTCGAGAGAAATGAAGAACGATACGAGTTTTTGCGCTGGGGTTCAAAGGCATTTGATAATTTCAGAGTAGTACCCCCAGGCACTGGAATATGTCATCAAGTTAATCTTGAGTTTTTGTCACAAACGGTTTGGACAGATGAAGTTAATGGAAAAACGATTGCTTATCCTGATACTTTGGTGGGAACTGATAGTCATACAACTATGGTAAATGGTCTCGCCGTCCTTGGTTGGGGAGTTGGTGGAATTGAGGCGGAAGCTGCGATGCTTGGCCAACCTGTCTCAATGCTTGTTCCGGAAGTGATTGGTTTCAAGTTGACCGGAGCTATGAAAGAAGGAGCGACTGCGACTGATTTAGTTTTGCGCGTTGTTCAAATGCTCCGTGAGAAGGGAGTTGTGGGTAAATTTGTTGAATTCTTTGGTAATGCCTTAGATGGATTGAGTTTACCTGATCGGGCAACAATTGCAAATATGGCGCCAGAGTATGGTGCGACTTGCGGGATTTTTCCAATTGATAGAGAAACGATAAGATTTTTATCTTTTACTTCGCGAGACACTGATCGGGTTGCTTTGGTTGAAGAGTATGCAAAGGCCCAAGGAATGTGGAGGGATGCTAATTCGGAAGATCCAATTTTTACAGATACTCTAGAACTTGATATTTCAACAGTGGAACCCTCAATTTCTGGACCCAAGCGACCTCAAGATCGCATTGCTTTGAAGGACGCATCGGCAGCATTTGAGCGAACGTTGGATGATCTTGGAAGAGGTAATGGTGCTCAATCACCAAAGGACTTTGATTTTGAGGTAAATGATGGGGATGTTGTCATTGCTTCGATAACGTCTTGTACTAATACTTCAAATCCGTCAGTCTTAATGGCAGCTGGTTTGCTGGCGCGCAATGCTAACGTTGCCGGTCTGAAACCTAAGCCTTGGGTTAAAACTTCACTGGCCCCCGGAAGCAAGGTGGTTACAGATTATCTCGAAAATGCTGGATTGCAGAGTGAGCTTGATGGTCTAGGTTTTAATGTTGTGGGATATGGATGTACTACCTGTATTGGTAATTCTGGTCCATTGCCAACCCCTGTTGATGAGGCAATTACGTCCGGAGATTTGACAGTTTGTTCAGTTTTATCTGGCAATAGGAATTTTGAAGGCCGTATTCATGCTCAAATTAAAACCAATTATCTTGCGTCTCCTCCATTGGTTGTTGCTTATGCTTTAGCAGGTTCGATGAAGGCTGATTTGTATAATGATCCTCTTGGCCATGATAAGGATGGAAAACCTGTATTTTTAAGGGACATATGGCCTTCTAATAAAGAGGTCAGTGATGCGGTACTCAATCACATGACCCCTGAAATGTTCTCAAACCGTTACGGAGATGATGTTTGGAAAGGCCCAAAGCAATGGCAAGGTATCCAGACAGAGGGAAGTGAAACCTATGATTGGCAGTCCGCCTCCACTTATGTCAAATACCCAAGTTTTTTTGAGGGGATGACACCTGAGCCGGGAGATTTTAATGATATTATTGATGCCCGAGCATTAGCTGTATTGGGAGACTCCATTACGACTGATCACATATCTCCAGCAGGCGCCATAAAAGAAAACAGCCCAGCTGGTTCATATTTAACCGATAGACAGATACGCACTCAGGACTTCAATTCATACGGTTCTAGACGGGGAAATCATGAGGTTATGATGCGGGGTACATTTGCAAATATCCGTATTAAAAATGAAATGGTTCCTGGGACTGAGGGAGGGATTACTAAACATTTTCCCTCAGGGAAAGAAATGTCCATCTATGATGCGGCAATGCAGTATGCATCTGAGGGGGTTCCTTTAGTTATTATCGGAGGGAAGCTCTATGGAAATGGATCTTCGAGAGACTGGGCGGCCAAAGGTACTACTCTTTTGGGAGCAAAAGCAGTCATTGTAGAGAGTTTTGAGCGTATACATCGGTCCAACCTTGTAGGAATGGGCGTTTTACCTCTACAGTTTAAAGAGGGACAAAGTCGAGTTACATTGAAACTTGATGGCACGGAAAAATACAATATTACCGGTCTGAAAAGTGGTATTAAACCCCTTATGGATATAACTTGCATGATCACACGAGAAGACGGATCTAGTGAAAAAATAGAACTGTTGTGCCGAATAGATACTGCAGATGAGGTAGAGTATTATCGTCATGGTGGTATTTTACAATATGTTTTAAGGAATTTAAACGCAGCGTGATTAAAAAAACACTATTAATTTTACGTACCTAAATTTTCTAAATATAGATTTTTACATTCAAATTTGGATGTGACTTTTAGCGTTTTATTACAGTTTAGATTCTATAAAAAGGATCTCTTTATGGTTAACTTTAAGACGATTGACGATTTAGATCTAAAAGGTAAACGAGTACTCGTTAGAGTTGATCTGAATGTGCCGATGAATAAAGGAAAAATTACTGATCAAACCCGCGCTGAGAGGGTTATTCCTACTGTTAAAGAAATTTTAGAGAAAGGTGCGGGAGTAATTTTGGCAAGTCATTTAGGTCGTCCGCACGGGAAAGTTATACCGGATTACTCGCTCAAGCCGTTAATACCAATTTTACAAACACTTTTGCCAAACCGTAACATAACTTTTTCACCAGATGGGACTAAAGAACCTAGGCCAGGAGAGGTTATATTACTGGAGAATCTCAGGTTCAACCCGGGAGAGGAAAATAATGGTCTGGATTTTTCTAGATTTCTGAGCGGATTAGCTGATATTTACATTAATGATGCTTTTTCGTGTTCTCATCGAGCACATGCCTCTACAGAAGGCGTAACGCAACTGCTGAATTCAGCTGCTGGACGTCTTATGGAGGCTGAGCTTCAGGCTCTAGATTTAGCTCTTGAAAACCCTAAACATCCAGTGGTGGCCGTTGTGGGTGGAAATAAAATATCAACTAAATTAGGTGTGTTGGAGAACTTGCTTAAAAAAGTTGACCATCTTATCGTGGCGGGGGCAATGGCAAATACTTTTCTTTATGCATTAGGAAATTCGGTGGGTCGATCAATATGTGAAGCTAGCATGGCCAACGTTGCTCTTGATGTTATGGAAAATGCAAAACTTTTAGATTGTAAAATTCACCTGCCTCTGGATGCAGTATTGGCAAAAAAATTAGAGGATGATTCTAAAACAATCGTAGCTAAAAAAGACTCCATCCCATCCGATTTGATGATATTAGATATTGGGCCCGATACGGTTTCTTCCATTATAACACTACTAAACAATAGTAGAACATTATTGTGGAATGGTCCTTTGGGCGCGTTCGAATTTAAGCCATTCGATGAGGGCACAAATCGCATTGCACAGGCTGCCGCCGATCTAACGACACAGCATCGCCTTGCAACAATTGCTGGTGGGGGTGATACAATGGCAGCACTAAAAAATGCGCAAGTTTCCCATTCTTTCTCATATATTTCCTCAGCTGGAGGAGCGTTTTTGGAATGGTTAGAGGGCAAGAAACTGCCAGGCATTACACCACTTTTAAATAAATAAACACTAATTATTATGACCAATTAAATTTATCATTTAAGCCTTTATTTCTTATTTTCGACGTTTTCAAGTAAATCGTCTAACATTGAACGTAACTCCTCAGAGTCATTCAATAGATCATTGGCTGCCTTAAGTGCATTTTCAGAAGCATTTGCTGAAAATTGATTTGCTATTTCACTGATACTAGAGACTGTTACTCCAATACCATTTATAATTTTTGAGACTTTTTTTATTCTGTTTTGAATAGCAGCAGTTCGAACACTTGTAGTTTGTCCTTTTTTATTGTTTCTGGACCTTGAGGTTTTATCAAAATTATCTTGAGGTTCAGAATCGTCAATTTTCTCTCTACCATCATCAAGGTCGATAAGTGCTGTTTGTACGGCCAAAAGACTCATCTGGTCACTGATATGTGTCATTAAGTTTTCGCTTTCTTCGACTTTTACTATAACTTCTGAAAGCCCCGCTGTTATTAGTTCTGTGCGTTCTGCATCTTCTGCTGCTTCTGTGGCATTTTTACTTGTTAATGTTAGTTGGTCACTCATCTTGGTTATTGCACTTTTGTTTATCTCAAATTCTAGATTAGATGAGGCTGTCTCAGATTTCTGTATTGCAACGGTATTTTGAGACTTTTGATTATTTATATTGTCGGTAATATCATTTTCTAGTAATTGATTATTCTCATGCTCTGAGTCCGAAATTAGATATTTATCTTTTTGTATAATTTCTAAATCTTTACGCAAACGATCAGCTCTCTTCATATTTTCTTTAAATATTATAAGCGCACGAGATAAGTTAGAGGCAATTGATGATTGTTTTAAATCAGGAATATTCTGACGATAATTTCCTTTGGCCAAACTAATAGCTGCAGTTGATACCTTTCGGATAGGTTTTATAATGCTCCAGAACATAATGAGTCCTATAAAAGTTAATAGGAGAATAATTAAAACGCTACTCCCAATTAATAGTTTACGAATTTTTTTGCTAACAACCTCACTATTTTGACGGGCTGATAGACTATAACTATTTGAATAAATAATTAGTTTATCAAGGCTCGGACCCATGAATGAGATTAATTTATCGAAACCATTTATTTTCTTAATAAGTTGAGAGTTTGTTTGATATAATTGTATTAGTGAATTTTTTAAATTTTGTTTAGTTTGTAATAATTTTTTCTTTTCGGCTAGTCGTGATGAACTTATCAGTTTTTCAAGTAATATGAAAATCTCAGTATCAAAATACATGCTTTTCAAAATGGGGCTTTGACTTAATGCTAAAATATTTGATTTTAATCTAGAATTGATTAATACAATCTCGTTATAATTTCGCGTTGACTCTATATTTTTCAGCTCTTTCTCTAATTGTTTTTGATTATTTTTAACCGTGTTAATTAAGCTCTCATCCAATTCACTGTTAAGCAAATTCTGTATAGTAGATATTTCATTAATTTGCTTAAAGTGCTTTTCTAAGCCTTCATTTACAATAATTGCTGTATTTCTAATTCTTTTGGCATCGGAATCATTTAGAATCAGTTTAAGGTCTTTTATAACTACCTCACCCCGTTTCTGATAATTCTCAAAATACCGCGTATCATTTGTTAAAATAAAATTGCGGCTATCACTGTTTAGAGCCACAATTCCAGAATCAATTTTAAAAACCAAATTTTCGAGATAGCTTGAAGCTTGAATCTGTCTCAAAGTTTTACTTAAGAGACTATCGGCATAAAATAATATTCCAATAATACAACCAAGGGAAAGAAGTGCTGAAAATATAAAAATATAATAATAGAGATTATACTTAAAGTTTTTTGAGTCAGAAGTGATTACCTCACTATCCAGCTGATCGTTACTTGATGATGCGGATTGGTTTTTATCATCCATATTAAGACGCGCCTGGTATAGTATTTAATATAGTTTTAATAATTAATTTAGCCGATGCTAGTTTTAGTACAAGTTTATTTTAAAATGGTGATAAACATGTCGGATAAATGTCTGGTTGAATAAGTTTGATGTTTATTCTAAAAATTATCAGATTTTGTTAACTTTTTTAGAGTAAACGTTAAAATGTCTTTAGAACTTTCAATAGTATTTGTACAGATTGGTTTTAAGTTGCAGATTATGGGAGGAAAATAAAATTTCAAATGGTTGATGCTGTCAAGATGATGAGCAGTACGATTGAACCCTTAAAACATGGAGGGCAAACTCGCCAGCAAGCTCTCTCTCGTTATGAGGCTTCGAAGGATGTAGATCGTCAAGCCAAAATTACAAAACCAATGGACGAACCTGTATTTCGTCGCGCTGTTAATAAGTTAAACGAACGTATAAGTACAAATAAACCGTTACGAGATGATGTCCCCCGTGGTTTTTATTTAAATGTGCGTGTTTAAATAGTTATTTTGAAGAATTTATTCCTAACAATGAATTTGCAAAATCACTGGGGTTAAACGGTCTAAGGTCTTTAGCGCTCTCTCCCACACCTATTGCATGGACTGGTAAACCAAATTTCTCAGTTAAAGAAATTAAAACGCCACCCTTTGAAGATCCATCTAATTTAGTTATTATAAGGCCAGAAATGTTAATGATGTCTAGAAAAGACTCCACTTGTGAATGAGCATTCTGTCCTGTTGTTGCATCCAAAACCAATATTCGATCATGTGGCGCATCGTTATCAAGCTTTTTAATTACTCTAATTATTTTTTCTAATTCATCCATCAACTCTTTTTTGTTATGTAGTCTTCCCGCGGTATCAATAATAAGGATATCTGTACCCATCTCTTGGGAATGCTTTAGTGCATCAAAAGCAAGGCTCGCTGGATCTTTTCCAGTTTCAGAGGAAAAAACGTGACAACTAGCTCGATTTCCCCATATTTCTAATTGTTCAATCGCAGCCGCGCGAAATGTATCACATGCGGCCAGACAAACGGTTTTTCCCTCAAAAGAATATGTTTGAGCTAATTTGCCTATCGTAGTTGTTTTACCTACCCCATTAACACCACAAACCAGTATAACGTGCGGTGAGTATTCTGTCTTAATTGTGATAGGTTGAGTAAAGGGCTCTATAATCTTTGATATTTCGGCAGCGAGTGTGGCCTTAACCTCATCTACTGTAACTTCCTGGTTGAATTTTAAGGATTTAATTATTTTTGTTAATTTTGATGCGGTTGTAAAACCAAGATCTGATGTAATTAATATATCTTCTAGCTCTGTAATCGTTTCATCGTTTAACTTTTTTTGAGTAAACAGATCATTTAAACTCTGGCCTAATTTTTGTGAAGATCGACTAAGACCATTTGTTAAGCGCGAAAGCCAACCCGAAGCATCTGATGAAGAGTCATCGGTTTTCACTAGATATCACTCATAATTTTTGCAGATAGTTGTTCATCGGAGAAGCCAGAAACTTTAGCTGATAAAATTTCTCCTCGTTTTACTGGTTCCGTAAATTTTAAAGGCGCGAATGATTCTGTGTAGCCCCGATCTCCGTTTTCGACTAACGCTGTAACTTCTTTACCCATTAGACTTTGAAAATATTTATTTTTGACTTCATTTCCCTTAATCCGGAGTATCTCTGCACGCTTTTTAATAATTTCTTTCTGAACTTGGGGCATCCGTGAAGCAGGTGTTTCAGGTCTGGCTGAAAAAGGAAACACGTGTAAGTAGGTCAGATTTGCCTCATCAACAATATTCAAGGTATCTGAGAAATTCTCTTCTGTCTCAGTTGGGAACCCAACTATAATATCTGCTCCAAACACTATCTCTGGACGTAACTGTTTAATCTTTTTACATAGATTTATTGCATCTTCTCGAGCATGTCTGCGTTTCATGCGTTTCAGAATCAAATTGTTTCCAGCTTGCACACTAAAATGCAAATGAGGCATCAATCGTGGCTCTGTACTTATAATTTCAAGGAGTTCATCGTCAATTACTGCGGGGTCAAGCGAGCTAAGGCGTAAACGTCGTAAATTAGGCAGCATTTTTAATAGCTGTTTTACCATTGAACCTAACGAAGGGTTATCTGATAAATCTTGGCCGTATGATGAAATATCAACGCCCGTAAGAACAGCTTCTTTATATCCTTGCTGCAATAAAATATTGATTTGTTTGGCAATATTTTCAACCGGAAGTGATCTGCTGTTGCCCCTCCCGAAAGGTATAATACAAAAAGTACAGCGATGATTGCATCCTTGCTGAATTTGAATAAATGCTCGAGTTCGTTTGCCAAATCCGTTAATCAAGTGTTCCCCCATTTCTTTCCTCTTCATAATATTGGAGATTTGAAGATTATCAGAGGGACTTTTAAATTTATAACTATCAGCTTGAAGTTTCTCATGATTTCCAAGGACAATATCAACTTCAGACAGCTTCTTATACTTTTTTGGATTAATCTGAACGGCGCATCCGGTTACAATGATTCGTGTATTTGGGTTTTCTTTTTTTAGTTTTTTAATTTCTCTGATAGCTTGTTTTTCAGCCGCTTCAGTCACTCCACAGGTATTAAAAACTGTCGTGTTATTAAGTCCCGCTTTTGTAGCATGGTTTTTAATTATTTCTGATTCCACGATATTTAGTCTACAACCGAACGTAATTACTTCTGGGTTTGATTTTTGGTCTGTCATAAACTAAAACTTCCAGAAAAACTTAACTCTGTGGGCCCAGTCATTAAAATACTGTTGTCATTTTGCCATTCAATTTTTAGGGCTCCGCCGTCTAATTCGATCTCCGCTCGACCATCAGATAAGTTCCTTCTCACAGCAGCTACTAACACCGCACACGCACCACTGCCACAGGCTTCTGTTATGCCAGCGCCTCGCTCCCATACCCTAACTCGAATTTTATCAGATGATATTATTTGAGCAATTTCTACATTTGTTTTTTTTGGGAAAAAACTATGGTGCTCTAGTTTTGGCCCAATAAATTCGAGGTCAATCTCATTAATATTCTTTACAAAAAATACCATGTGAGGATTTCCAACATTAACAGCGACTGGATTTTCTAGAATACCTTCATTTATATTTAGTGAAGTTGTATCCATTTCTTCAGACAATGGTATATCACGCCAGTCAATGGCAACTTGCCCCATATTTACGCTAATCAAATCATTGAATCGAGTCGCTAATAACACTCTATCCATTGCTTCAATTTCTAGTTGTGTGTTATTCTTTTCATCCATCACCAAACGACCAATGCATCTAGCAGCGTTGCCACAAGCGCCGACTTCGCTTCCGTCAGAGTTATAAATACGCATTTTTACATCTGCGTTGGTTTTTGAGGTTTCCATCGTAATCAGTTGGTCGAAGCCAATTCCTCTTCTTCGGTTTGAAAGCCGTTTAATAAGTGATGAGCTTAAATTTAACACGTGCTCGCGATTATCAATAATCACAAAATCATTACCCAAACCGTGCATTTTTAAAAATTTAATATTTGTCATAAGATGCGATATAAAACCGAAATGCGTTTAAGTCCACTTATTTTAGTGAACATTTGCGTATTTCTTATATTACTTATGCTACACCAAGGAATTATTGGATGGAATCATAAAATACAGAAACCCTTGACTTATTGCCTTAAAATCATTAGTTTCCGCGAGATTTTAATACGCTTTCAATTGTCGCAACTCTATTGCTAGTTTCAGTCTTAGTAGTAAATGATGTTGCCGCTAGTCCGCGAGTTTTCGCGCACTGGCGTTTTTTGCGTTAGATTTTAGGGGAATATATATTGTTTGACGGTTTAACAAGTAAATTTGGTGATATATTCGATAGGCTAAGAAAACACGGAGCTTTGAGTGCTTCTGATGTTTCTGATGCTATGAGAGAAATCCGCGTTGCTCTTTTAGAGGCTGACGTTGCGCTCCCGATAGTGAAAGAATTTGTAGAAAAGGTCAATCAAGCAGCAATCGGTCAGGACGTGACAAAGAGTGTAACTCCGGGACAAATGGTTATAAAAATTGTAAATGATCAATTGGTCGAGATGCTGGGTTCAGAAGATGCGGAGATTAATTTGGCTGCCGTGGCTCCTGTTCCAATTCTGATGGTTGGCTTGCAGGGTTCAGGTAAGACCACCACTACCGGCAAACTTGCCCTAAGATTGAAAAATCGTGAAAAAAAGAAAGTTATGGTTGCTGGTTTAGACGTTGCAAGACCAGCTGCTCAGCAACAACTTGCACAGCTTGCTCTTCAAGCTGATGTTATTTGTCTTCAATCAGTTTTTGGAGAGCAACCTATTGGGATAGCTAAACGAGCTATGGAAACCGGTCGAAAAGAAGGTTTTGATGTTGTTATTCTTGATACAGCGGGTCGTCTTGCGATAGACCAAGATCTCATGGCAGAAGTGGCAGAAATTCGTAATGTTGTGGTTCCAGCAGAAACATTGCTGGTAGCCGATGCCATGGGCGGTCAAGATGCGGTTAATGTAGCCAGAGAGTTTAAGGAAAGAATAGGAATTACCGGTATAGTTCTCAGCAGGGTAGATGGAGACTCGCGAGGAGGTGCAGCGTTATCCATGAGAGCTGTCACGGGGTGTCCAATAAAATTTATGGGTGTTGGAGAAAAACTTAATGCACTAGAAGCTTTTCAAGCCGATAGAATTGCTAATCGGATCTTGGGTATGGGGGATATTGTAGGATTAGTTGAAAAGGCCGAGGAGACAGTAGATCAAGCTAATGCAGAGAAAATAGCAAAGCGAGCGCTTAAGGGCCAGTTTACGCTAGAAGATTTACAACAACAATTGGGTCAAATTAAGAGCATGGGAGATATCGGCGGACTAATGGGTATGCTTCCGGGTGTGGGTAAAATGAAAAAACAAATAGCTGAAGCAAATATTGATGATCGAGCAATAGTCAGGCAAGAAGCTATAATCTTATCTATGACCCTACAAGAGCGTCGTAATCCTAAAGTTCTCAATGCCAAACGTCGAAAACGAATTGCGGCGGGTTCTGGTACCAGCGTTCAAGATGTAAATCGTTTGTTAAAGCAATTTCAGCAAATGTCAAAAATGATGAAAAAAATGGGAAAAAGTGGAATGAAAGGCATGATGCCTGGAATGAATAGTGACATGATGGGTGCAATGATGCCCCCACCAGGAATGAAGTTCTGATATTAAAATTTATAAATTTAGTTTAGAAAAGAGGAAATATTTATGGCTACAAAAATTCGTCTATCGCGTGGTGGAGCAAAAAAGCGTCCATTCTATCGTATCGTAGTTGCGGACTCTAGAAGTCCTCGAGATGGAAGGTTTATTGAACGCGTGGGAACATATAACCCAATGGTCGCAAAAGATCATCCAGAGCGAATAGTTCTTAAAGAAGACAGAATTAAACATTGGCTGGCAAATGGGGCTTTGCCGACGGACCGTGTAGCAAGATTTCTTGGAGCCGCGGATATTATTGAGAAACCGGTTCACGCAGAACAAACGAAAAAGCATTTACCGAGAGAAAAAACGCTTGAGAGAATGCGTGAAAAAGAAGAAGCCCAAAAGGTAGCGCAAGAGGCGGCCGCTGCTGAGGCTGAGGCT